>Ga0316187_10000003_pt1 | contig 271372 bp, 291 predicted proteins | sample CroRivburrow1_MG_FD_204927 | JGI IMG/M metagenome (GOLD analysis project Ga0316187, IMG submission 204927) | Coastal sediment microbial communities from Maine, United States - Cross River worm burrow 1 | ecosystem: Environmental > Aquatic > Marine > Coastal > Sediment | place: USA: Maine...
CCGTAAAAAACGGCAAACGGCATTAACTGCCAACGACGACGTAGAACTGGCTTACGCAGCGTAAGTCACCCCTCGCTTGATTTGCCTATCGGTTGGGTAGCAGGGGTCATCTAGATGGGATCGCTACCAAAGGCTGGAGGCTCGTGGTCTTTGGGGTTAAATAGCTACGAACCGGCCTTATGGACGCCCTGTTCGCCCGGTTTCCATAAGGTGCTATCTGGGTGAACTAAGCATGTAGACCTGCAGGCTGATGGTCTTCGGACGCGGGTTCGATTCCCGCCGCCCCACCAAATGAAAGGCCGCCCGGATGGGCGGTTTTTTATTTGGTGAGATGAGATGAAAATGAACCCGCGTAGCGGGAGCGACAAACTGGTAGGAAAGCCAGTTTGGACAGACTTCAGGCCGCCCGCAGGGCAAGGGCAGGATGCCCGCAGTCAATCCCGCCGCCTCCACCAGTATAAGCTCCTGATTTATCAGGAGCTTATTGTTTTTTCCGGTTTCGTTCCTTGGCTATGTTAGGACCAAATTACCCGAATCTTTTCACAGGCAGATAGATATAAAAAGGGTAGCGCCCCCTTAAAAAAGAACATTCAGAGCAAAACCTAAGGACAAGGCGCGCTACATCACTTAGGCAGACGTTCGTGCAAAAGAGTCGTAGCACCTCGATGAATGTCTGCTTTCGGCCATAAGCGGTCATTCAGTAACAACCTTTTATTGATCCTTGTTTGTGGTTCTCTGTTTTACAGCATTATTATGTGCCGCTAAATTAATCGAGTAGTGTGATTGATCTGACTTATGATCTGCTATCAAAGGATAGTTTATGAATGCTTTTACTGCTCCCATTGTGATAAACAAAAACAGTCAATCTTTTGAATTGGAGCGCATTTCACTGAGTGCTGGTGGGCCAGACCAGTTCTCAGAAAATTGGTTACAAGACGTTTTGTTTGCTAACCCAAAATGCTTGCCTGTGAAGGAAATTGATCCGCACATTGGTGAGCTAATTCCAATTTGCACGGAAATTGAAACAGGCGCTGGGCCAGCGGACATCCTTTTTGTCACGCCTACAGGTCAGGTTGTACTGGTAGAAACAAAATTATGGAGAAATCCTGAAGCAAGAAGAACAGTGGTTGCCCAGATATTGGACTACGCCAAACAACTGACAACCTGGACCTATGAAGATTTAGTAAGAGAGTCCGCTGTTGCTACTAAACAGGGGCAGGATTATTTGTTGTCTTGCCTAAAGAAACACCACGTTGAGGAAGGTGCCTTTGTAGATGGTGTAAATCGAAGCTTGAAGACAGGGGATTTTCTTCTACTCATTGTTGGAGATGGCATTCGTTCTGGAGCCCAGTCATTAGTTGGATTTATTGAACGTTATGGGAACCTTCGTTTTAGTTTAGGGCTAATCGAGGTCGCAGCTTTTAAGCTTTCTGACCACGATCTCCTTTTACAGCCAAGAATATTAGCCAAAACTGAGGTGCTGCAACGAACCATTTTAGTTGGTTCGTCTGGAATTGTTGAAATAGAGGATGTTGCCAATAAAGAAGATGCTGATTTAGAGATTAATTCGGATAGGGCTTGGTTTCAGGCTTTTTGGTCTGAATACTTAAACATGTTGCGACTAGATGACCCTCAACAGCCTTTGCCCACGAAACCAGCACGGTCAACAAATATATATTTTGGAATGCCACCTAGTGCAGGTATGGCTTGGGTAAGTGCGTATATAGCGCAGAGCAAAGGAATTGCAGGTGCGTATCTCACGTTTGCTCAAGCTTTAGATAAACTTGATATTTACTATGAACAGCTGCTTTCTCAGCGAGAAGATATTGAGGAATCTTTTGGTGACAAATTAAGCTGGGAGCGAAATGGAAATAAGATTTACATCGGAGCCTCGACCATTTCATTCACAGATTTAAATGCACCAGATCAGCGAAAAAAAGTTCAGGTACATTTAGTAGACATGGCAAACCGTATGGTGAATGTTTTTCGACATAGGTTGGAAACCATCAGCAAGGAAATTAGGTGATCTAGGGTCAGCTTATAAGCAACGGTATAGCCATATGCTTCAATCTAGTTTCTATATGGTTGAATGACCGCTAACGGCCAAAATCGGACATTTAGATAGCGCTGAGTTGACCGAATTATCATGTGCGATTTGACGTAGTTGGCATAGCTACCGATAGACGGCACTAACGAAGATTTTCGTCTGGTTTGACTGGGAGACGAGCGAGTTCTTCATAGTATTCATCTTTGTCTAAGCAATTTGCATGTTCACCATGCATCATCGGCTCAAATGGATTGACATGGTGTCGCATCAACAGGGCAGTCAGAGCACTTATATCCCTCCCGCTCGCAATAGTAGGCAGGAGGGTATCGCTGGAATCTCGGTCCTTGCCAGTATAGAGCTGATGTCTGCCGCCTCCCCTTTTGTACCGACAGGCAACAATACAGCGAGGCCCGACTGAATTGTCGGTAATCCCTAAATGTACTTCATTGTTTAAGTTGGCCAAGTGGTCCTCCACCACATGCGCTGACACATGGCCGAGTTCATGGGCTTTTACCATGCGAAGTAGTGGACGCACCCACCTCTTGTCTTGAAGTAGATAAATTTGGCCACTACCAGCGAGCCCTATTCTTCGTGCCCTCAGCGTCGTCGTATCGGTTACATGGCGCGTGTAGCGAAAGTGATTGTCTCTCAATGCTATACCGATAGAATAAAGTCTAGTCTCGCTACCAATGAATGCAGTAACGAGCACGAAGTGAGCAGGCCCCCCGTTTCCCGGCATCCGAATCATGTGTCTGGGAAACTGCTTTTTCATCGCATCGGCCAGTACACCAAGGGACTGTTCGAGAGGTAGATTTCTGCCCCGCAGCACTGCACTCATCCAATCTGCGGGCTCAGTACCTGAGGCGGTTGCTCCAAGTCCGGCATAGCCTAGAATGGCTACTCCATCCCTACATTCGAGAAACATTACTTTACGCGCATTATCTATCGGTGGACGTGCCTTATATGAGAGACGTCGATCGGCGAGGAGCCAGATTGACTCACGTCCATTGACTGTAACTATGAGCGTCACTATTTATGCCTCATTTCAGTAATCTTCATAGTATGAGCATAGGTAGCAGTTAAGATTCCGTCAAAATAAGAGTTTGCCGCACTTCTGATATACTTTAAGCAGAAAATACATGGCTAAATTCGATTCTATTTATGGCGACCAATGAATATCTTGAGTCAAAAATAATGTGCTGAAACTCCCTGCCCAACTGTATGACTTCAGGTCCAAGCCAAAATTCTGAATGTCCGATTTGGGTCGCAACCGGACATTGCCCGAACCCTTGTTTGCATTTCTGCATTTCTGCATTTCTCGGATTCCGGGGACATAATACTTAATTACTCTCGGGCTTCTTTCAGATGGTCGGTCACCCTTCCCCCCTTGCCGGCGGCTAGTACATTTATAGTTAGCCTCGTCAGGCGGCGGCGCTGACCTGTTTGGACGGCACTGGTGTGAGCCAGTCTTTATGCTTGGCGTCTCGGCCATGCACCACATCGAAATACTTGTCCTGCAATAGCTTGGTGATCGGACCACGACCGCCGTTGCCGATGGCGCGGCCATCAACCTCGCGGACGGGCGTGACCTCCGCCGCGCTGCCGGTGAGAAACGCCTCATCGGCGATGTAGACCTCGTCGCGGGTGATGCGCTTTTCCTTCACCTCGATGCCATGATCCTCGGCGAGGCGGAAGATCGTATCCCGCGTGATGCCTTCCAGCGCCGCCGTCAGATCGGGCGTGTACAACACGCCGTTACGCACCATGAAGAAATTCTCGCCTGATCCTTCAGCGACGAAACCATCGACATCGAGTAGCAGGGCCTCGTCATAGCCGTCGCGTAGCGCTTCATTCAGCGCCAGGATGGAATTCAGGTAGTTGCCGTTGGCCTTGGCCTTGCACATGGTGATGTTGACATGATGACGGTTGAACGACGAGGTGCGCACGCGGATGCCATTCTCCATGCCGTCCTCGCCCAGATACGCGCCCCAGTTCCAGGCGGCAATCATGACATGCACGGAAAGCCCGGTCGCTCGAACGCCCATGCTCTCGGAACCAAAAAAACACATGGGCCGGATATAGGCGGTCTCCAGACCGTTTTCAGCCACTGCGTCAATCTGGGCCTGGTTCAGCGCATCCCCGTCGAAGGGCATGGGCATGCCGATGATGTGAGCGGAACGGAACAGGCGGTCGGTATGATCCTGCAGGCGGAAGATGGCCGGACCGTCAGCGGTCTTGTAGGCGCGCACGCCTTCGAAGACGCCCATGCCGTAATGCAGCGTATGGGTCAGGACATGCACCTTGGCATCGCGCCAGGGCACCATCTCGCCATCCATCCAGATGACGCCGTCGCGATCCGCCATATTATCCATTGTTTCCTCCCTCTTCGTTTAGCAGTTCGTTGAACAGCGCATACGTTCGTTGCATGCGTTGCCGCAAAGGCTTTGGACCGTCCACCTGCGTATGCCGGCGCATGGTTTCCCATTCCACGGCAGCGGAGTCGGCGCTCAGCTTGCCGATGGAGCGCCAGAGCTGCACGCGCAGGGCGTTCTCCATTTGCCTGAAATCCAGATACGTCTGGGCCAGCCATTCGGCGTTTTGCCGCCAGATATCAGGCGCATCGCCGTCCACCAACGCGCGTAATATGGCGACCGTTCCCGTCTGCTGGCCGCCAAAGCGCAGGCGCGCATATTGAGCCAGAAACTCAATATCGACAAGCCCGCCGGCATCGTGTTTCAGGTTGATCATGGCCGAGTCAGAGCTGGCTAGGTGATCAAGCATTTTCTTGCGCATGGCTGCCACATCCTGCGCCAGTTGCCTGGAGTCTCTTGGCAGGGCCAAGACCTCATGTAGCGCCCCCTGCGCCCTCTCCCTGGCTGCAGAAGGACCGGCAACGGGACGGGCGCGGCACAGCGCCTGGTGTTCCCAGGTGTGCGCCTCATGCTGTTGGTATTCGCGAAAGCCCTGGAGCGTCGTCACCAACACGCCGGACTGGCCGGAAGGCCGCAGGCGCGCATCAAGCTCATAGCCGGCGCCACAGGGTTCGGCCGTGGTCAAGTGCGCGATCAGACGGCGGCCCAGGCGCTGCGACCACTCACGCATGCTGCGCCCATCCGGGCCGATGCTGGCTGGGTCGTCGTGGCATAAGAGAAAGACGAGATCGAGGTCGGACACCAGACCCATCTCCATGCTGCCCTGCTTGCCCAGGGCCAGACAGACGAACGGGAAGTCCGCCGGCAGCTTGAGCTGGCGCAGGCTCAATCGCAGCAATGCCTCGATGGCCAGGTCGGCCGTTTTGGCCAGCCATGCGCCTGCATCCAGGGGATCGGCCTCATCGGCGGCGATAGCCATGGCCGTGGTAAGACGGCCGGCATCGACCAGCCGCCCAACATCGGCCATCAGCTGCTCGTCATCGAGCCCGGAATCGATCAAACCGCCGAGCTGAGCATGAATCCGCTGCATGCGACCCATGCCTCGCTCACTGTGCAGCGGCCATTCCAGCCAGCTGGGATCCCGGGCCACATGGCTGGCGATATAGCGACTGGCCGCCAGGGCGTCGAACAGCCAGCGCCGGGCTCCTTCGTGCGCGGCCAGCAAATCAATCCAGGTGGCGCGGCCGCCAATTTGCTTGAACAGCTCAGCCAGCGTCTCCACCGCCTGCACCCGGTTGGCGTCGCCTTCCCATGCGGTAAAACCTGCGTCCACGATCTTGCGGATTTGACTCATGCTGCGCTCCGGCAACATGCCACGCCGGGAGATATCCTTAATCTCCCCTAAGGCCTGCGCGATGCGTCGGGGCTCTTCCTCATCTGCACCGCTCAGACGTGCACGCAAGTCATCGTCGCCCAGATCGAGCCAGGACGCGGTTGTCTCCTGCCCCTGCGGCAGCACCGCGGCCAGCTGCTGATGAAACAATGCATGAACCTCTTTGGCGTGCCCCTGCACCGCCGCCAGAATGCCATCACCGCCCAGCGCCTCATCCAGATATGCTCCGGCGTCCTGAGGCAGCTTATGCGTCTGCTCGCCCTTGCGCGCCTGAATGGCGTGCTCGATGCGTCGCCACAGTCGATAAGTCTCGGCAAGAATAATCGCCTGCTCTGTTTCTATATGACCTTCCAGCCGCAAACATTCGAGGGCCGGCAGGCTGCCTTGCACCCTGACCGCTGGTTCCCTGCCGCCGTGCAGCAACTGCATGGACTGGATGAGAAACTCGATTTCGCGAATGCCGCCCAGGCCGCGTTTGACATCAAAGCCTGCGGCAATCGCGGATTCTGATGTCTGGGCGTCAATGCGCCCTTTCATTTCGGCCAAGGCGTGCACGGTGGTGTAATCCAGGTAGCGCCGGTAAACAAAGGGACGGATGCCATCGATAAATGCCTGTCCGAGGCCCATATCGCCGGCCACGGGGCGCGCCTTAATGAGCATGGCCCGCTCCCATGTCTGACCATAGCCTTCGTAATGGGTCAGCGTGGCATCCAGGCTCAGGCATATGGGTCCTGAGACGCCGCCGGGGCGCAGGCGCATATCGCTGATCCAGGCGCGGCCATCGCTGGTGATCTCATCCATGAGTTTGAGGATGGCGCGCGACAGGCGCTGGTAATAGGCGCTGGCGTCCAGGTTTACGCGGCCGTCGGAACTTGAGCTTTCCGCCTCCCAGACGAAGATCAGATCGATGTCTGAACCGAGGTTGAGCTCGCCGCCACCCAACTTGCCCAGGCCCAGGATGCAAAAGCGGCCGCCGGGCACGATGCCATGGCGCACGGCAAGCATGCGCACGGCCATCAGCAAGGCGGCCTGCAAAAGCTGGCCGGCCAAATCCGACAGGGCGCGGGCCGAGGCCATGACATCCTGATGCAGGCCCAGTTCCCACCAGACGATGCGCCTTAGCCCCTGCTGTTTGTGGTGGCGCAGAGTCTTTTGCCACGCGGTTACATCACCTGAGTCCTCAAAACAAAGCGTCCATGTGCTGGAGTCATCGGGCAGGTCGTAGTCGTGTGCATCCTGCAGCACGGCGCGGCGCTCAGCTTCACTTGCGCCCCGCATCAGATCATTGAAAAATGGTGATATGGCAAACAGACGGCGGGCGGCCGCTTGTTGATCATGGGCCGCCAAAAGCCAGGGTTTCGATACCGAGTCGGACACGGGACGTATGATATACCGATCCATTGTCTGGTTCGAATCAAGACGGCGTGCAATGCACCGCAATGGGCGTTACATTTGACAGGCGCTGGCCGCATAGAGGGGGACGACGTGCTGAACGCGAAGGGCGTCACCAAGAAATTTAATAGCTCGATCGCTCTGGATGATGTCGATTTGCATATCCGGGAGGGTGCCATCACCGTCATTCTCGGAGGATCGGGATCGGGAAAAACAACCCTGCTGCGCCTTTTTGCGGCGCTGGATATGCCTACTTCCGGCAGTATCTTTTTTCAGGGCGAGGATGTTGCCAAGATATCGCGCAAGCATTTATATGAGCTTCGCCAGCACATGGGCATGGTGTTTCAATACTCCGCCCTGCTGAATTCGCTCAACGTATACGACAATGTCGCCTTTACCCTCAACGAGCATTCCGAGCTGGATGACCAGGTGATTCACACCATCGTGGTGATGAAACTCGAACAGGTCGGCCTGCGAGGCCTGGAGCATTTGATGCCGTCGGAGCTTTCCGGCGGCATGGCTAAGCGCGTGGCTCTGGCCCGGGCGCTGGCGATGGACCCCAAGGTGGTTTTTTTCGATGAGCCGACCTCCGGACTCGACCCCATCTCCGCCGGCGTGATCACATCGCTGATTTATGACCTGACCAAAGCCATGCACATGACATCCATCGTGGTGACGCATGATGTGCAGGCCGGCCTGGGCATCGCCGACCATGTCGTGTTGCTATGGCAGGGCTGCGTGATCGCCGAAGGCGATGCGGATTCCATCCGCAACAGCACTGATCCGCGCGTGCGCCAGTTTATCGAAGGCAGGCCCGATGGGCCGATTCCCTTTTCCCGCAGCACCACAGGCTATATCGATGATCTTATGCATGCCCCGGGAACGGTGCGATTGTGAATTATTTTGTCGAACTCACGGGCAGTCTGGGCCGGCAGTTCCTAGGCTTTCTTTCAGGCCTGGGTGATGCAACGCGTTTAAGCCTTGCCTCGCTTTCGCTGCTGGTCGTGCGCCCATGGCAGGGAAAGCATCTGATTTTGCAGATGTACGCCATCGGCGTGGGCTCACTGGTGATTATCGTGGTGACCGGCTCCTTCACCGGCCTTGTGCTCGGTTTGCAGGGGTACTATACGCTGGCGAAATTTGGTTCGGAGTCGCTGCTCGGCTCCGCCGTGGCGCTGAGCGTAATCCGCGAGTTGGGGCCGGTGCTGGGTGCGCTGATGGTCGCCGCGCGGGCGGGCTCGGCCATCACCGCTGAGATTGGCATCATGCGCGTGACCGAGCAGCTCGACGCCCTGGAAATGATGGCCGTGAACCCGCGCGCGCGCATCATCATGCCGCGCATCGTCGCCGCGACCCTGTGCCTGCCGTTGCTGGTGGCGATCTTCGATCTGTTCAGCATCGCCGCCGGATATCTGGTGGGGGTGGAGCTTCTGGGGGTGAACCCAGGTTCATTCGTGGCTGAAATGATCGCGCAGGTGACCAATCATGATTTGAACGCCGGCTGGGTGAAAGCGGTATGCTTTGGCTTCATGATCGGCGTGATCAGCACATTTATCGGTTACCGCGCCACGCCGACGACCGAGGGCGTGGCTCAGGCGACGACGATGGCGGTCGTGGTGACATCCGTTGGCATTCTCGGCATGGACTACGTGCTGACATCGTTCTTTCTTTAGGAGATACACATGCAACCATCGTATAGGCGTATCGAGATCACCGTAGGCGTATTCGTGTTGATCGGCATTCTCGGCATCGTTTACCTGGCATTGCGCCTGGGCGAAGTGGGTGGGCTGGGTGCTTCGGGGTATTTGCTGCGCGCGGAATTCGAAGACGTGGGCGGCGTGCGCGCCGGCGCCGATGTGATGATTGCCGGCGTGCCGGTGGGCCGCATCGAGAGCGTCTCGCTCAAGGGCGAGGAGGACGCGGAGGTGGTGATGCGCATTGATCATGGCGTGGTGATCACCAGCGACGCCATCGCCAGCGTCCGCACCAAGGGCATCATCGGCGACCGTTATGTACGCATCTCACAGGGCGGGGACGATACCTACCTGAAAACAGGCGGCAGCATCGATGAAACGGAATCGGTGCTTAACCTGGAGGATTTGATTGGCAAGTACATTTTCTCCGGCAACGAAGAGTAATAGGGGTTGAAAGACTCAGGGCACTCTTAAAGCGGACATTTTCCCCATCTCCGGGCTTGGCTGCGTGGTAGACTGATGTTATCTCAAGGAGGCAAGACATGCGTCCATTTTCACTTTTGATACTGCTCGCGGCGCTATGGGTTCCTGGCGGAGCCATGGCCGACGAGCCACTGACGGTGCTACGGCAAACCGTGGATAGCGTGATTCACGTGCTGGAGTCGCGACAGGACAGTACGAAATTGTCAGCCGCCGACCGGCAGGCGATCCACGATATCGTCGATAGCCGGTTCGATTTCCATGAGATGTCCAAGCGAAGCATGGGCAAGATATGGAAAAAGATCGACAAGGAACAGCGCCGCGAATTCGTGCCCGTTTTCCAGGAATTGCTGGAGCGCAACTATGGCAACCGCCTGGCTGGCTTCACGGGTCAAACGGTCAGCTATGGCAAGGTTAAACTGGATGGAAAGCGCGCCAAGGTGGACACCGAAATCGACAATGAGGGAACCCCGATTCCCGTGCGTTACAGCCTGTACGACAATGGCAGCACCTGGATGGTCTACGACATTCGCATCGAGGGCGTCAGCCTGGTGGCCACGTTCCGCTCCGATTTCAAAACCATTTTCAAGAAGAATGGCTTTGATGGATTGTTGGCCCAGTTGGGCGAGAAGGTCGACAGCCTGAAGAGCAGGGATTCGGCAGGCTGATATTTCCAACCCTTAAATGATTGCAATGAAAGGTTTGGCTGGTTTTGCAACCATCAACTGGAGGCACGTGGGGCTGTTGCTCACCCTTGTGCTGCTGGCGGGAGCGGCCGTGCTGCAATGGCTCGAACCCGCCCTGAAGAATTACCAGCCACAGTTACAGGAAACCCTGCGCCAAAGATTGAAGTTGCAGGAACTGCATTTTGAAAACCTGTCGTGGTCATGGAGCGGTAATACATGGCTGACGGCGGATAAGCTCAGCCTGGTTTCGGCTGATGGCATGCTGCGCGTGGATGACGCCAGCTTGGCCGTGCGCATTTCGACCTGGAATTTATTGTTTGGCGAAGTGAAGGTGGCGGCCCTCAGCATCCGGCATCCAAAGCTGGATATCCACATCCCCGAAGAGTCTGGCGATGCGCGGCCAGGCGTTCCCGACCTCGATCTTTCCATCGAGAATGCCCAACTAAGCTGGCATTACGGCGATGAACGCGGATTGATTGAGGAGCTTAACGTGCGCATGGATGGCGCGCACCGAAAACTGCTGCTGGATACGCCCAGCGCCAGCCTCAGCCTGAGCTGGAGCGTGGCCGGCGAGCCCAAGGATTTCAGCCTGCGTTGGCAGGATACGCAGCTGCTTCCCGCTAAGCTGCGGCCGCGTCTGCGTGGCGATATTGGCGGCCAGTTGCAGGTGGAATCCGTCGAGGCCGGCGTCTGGCGCGTGCGCGGGGAAATAGACGGTAAGGACGGGACCATGCTCCTGGATGGCGGGGGCGAGCCATTGCTCCCCCTCGGCAGCCTGGCGTTTGATGCCTCGGTCGGCTGGCCACGGGATGAAGGTTTCAGTTGGGCCGATATTAGCCGCCTGCATTGGCGCGACGAGGATCATGGCGATATCCAGGCCACGGCCAAGTTTCAGGATGGCGAGCTGGCCCTTGACGTGCATCAGGGAAGTCTGGCCATGCCTGTCCTGTGGTCCTGGCTCAAGGGTCTGGGCCGTGAGGGCTGGCGGGCCTGGCTGAAGGATATGCATCATGGTTTTGCCACCGAGCTGAAGGGCAATCTCTTTTTGCCCTGGCCGGAGTTGGGGCAAGCGCCGACGCGTGAGCATTGGAAAAAGGCGCGCTATCAGGTCAACACGCATGTGGTGGGCGCGGACTTGGCCCTGAAAACGGGCAAGACGCGCTTAAGCGATGTCGATGCCGATGTCTATCTGGATCAGCATGGACTGACAGCCCGCATGCGCCATGTAGCCCTGCCCGCCTCGATGGGCGTGGCGAGCGGCCAACTGGATATCAAGCCATGGCGCGGTCTGGTGCTCAACATCAAGGGGTCGGGCGATATTGACGTCGGGCGCTTGACCGACTGGCTGGGCGTGGACGTTTTTGCCGGCCTGAGTTGGACGGCGGCCCCGGCAAGCGGGGAGTTTTCCTTTCAATGGCTGCCGGGACAATTACGGCCGCGCGAGGGCAATGTGCGCATGTCGCCCGCCCCTGCATGGAACATGAAACTTGGTGATCGTCCACTCGTGCTGACGGGAGGCGAACTGCTCTGGAGCGCGGACCAGAAGCTACGCATCAATGGCATGCAGGCCAGCGTTGCCGGCCTGGCGGGCGATCTCGATCTGACCGCAAGCTCCAAGGATGGCGTTGCCTGGGATTTGAAGACCTTCGACGCCAACGTCAGCGGTTCCGCCGCCGATGTCGTTCAGGCATTTCGCATGCCCGTGTCCGAGCCGGTGGGCAGTCTGAACGCCCAGCTTAGTTTCGATGGCGGCTGGAAGCTGCATGCCGACCTTGTCGACACCGGCTGGGGGCATTTGCTCGGTTCGCACAAGCTGCCCGGCGCCCCATTCAAGCTTGATGCCAGCGGCGGCTATGACAATGGAGACTTGCGCCTGTCATCCTTGCTCGGCATCGGCCAGGCGCTGAACTTTTCCGGTTTCGGTTCCCGCAAGGATGCGGCCTGGCACATCGACATGGGCCTGCTGCAAACCCCATCTATTGATGGCTCCCTGGATATTGTGTTGCCCAGAAGCGGTGACGCGCCGGTGGAAATCAACGTCAAGGGCGCCTATCTCGACCATCATTTTCTGCCGGAGAGCATGCCTCTGGATAAGGCCATGCCGTCGCGTGATTGGGTGCTACGTTTCGATCTGGACCGAATCGTCTGGAATAACGCTGAACTGACCAAGGCGAAGGGTCAATTTGTTTCGGGCAGCCAGGGCATCGGCAGTCTTCAGGCCAGCGCCTTGAAGGTGGCCGACCTCAACATCAAGAAAGTCGACGCCCTGCTCTCACTGCCGGGTTCGGGCGTGATCGATATTCGCCGGCTGCATGGCAAGTCGTGGGGACAGGATTTCAGGGTCAGCGCCATTGTGCGCCCTGACGATGAAGATGGCCTGCTCTGGGGCGGTTTCGTGAACATGACGGGGGATGACTTTAGCCAGCTTCCCAAGAGCCTGGGTTGGTCGGAGCGCTTCATGGGCGGGAAATTGCGCCTGATGCTTGCCGGCAACGGCCGCTTTGCCCAGGGCGAGCCATGGTGGAAGGGCTTTGATGGACGCCTGCGTCTGCGCGTGGACGATGGCCGCATCGCCGAGGGCGGCACCATGACACGCCTGCTGTCGGCCGCCAATCTGGCGGAACTGCCCAAGTTGTTAATCATCAATCGCAAAGACTTGGTCGGCAAGGGCATGCACTTTAAGCGCATGCAGGTCGAGGCCGACATGGTTGGTAGCGATGCGAAGATCCACCAGTTGGCCATGCGCTCATCCGCCCTGGACATGGCTGGCAACGGAGACCTGGATGTCGGCAAGGGCGAGATTGACCTGGTGCTGGTCATGCGGCCGCTGCAAAACCTGGACAGGATTCTGGGTCTGATCCCATTGCTGCGCGATGTATTGGGCGGCGCCGCCCGCAGCCTGTTCCGAAAGATCTATCACGTGCATGGTCCGCTCGGCGATGCCACGGTGGAGGAAACCTCACCCGAGGAAGTAGGCCTGGCCAGGGCCGGCCTGATCGAGTCGCTGATCAGCCTGCCTGGTAAATGGTTCGGCAAGGAGGCCGAAGCTCAGGGCCAGTAACAGACCTTGGCCGTGCAGGTTTCGCCGATGACGATGCGCGACACCCTGATGCGTTCGTTATCCAGCCGGCGGGACATTTCCTCGTATAAAATCATGGCGACGTTTTCGCTGCTGGGATTGATGGCGTCGAACGGCGGGATGTCGTTGAGGTTATAGTGATCCCAGGGCGCGAGGGCTTGTTTGAGCTCCCGTTTCAGCAGCTTGTAGTCGATGGCAAGGCCCAGTTCATCGAGCTCACTGCATTCGACAAATAATTCCACCCGCCAGTTGTGGCCATGCAGGCGGGCGCAGTCGCCGGGATATCCGCGTAGACTGTGGGCCGCGGCAAAATCGGTGCGCACCATGAGCTCAAAACGCGCCATGATCCCCTGTTCTCAGGGCCTGGAGGCCGGCGGCATCAGGGCGGCGGATACATGCCTCCCCTCGACCAGCAGCAGATTGAAAGTGCGGGCGCATGCCTTTGAGGCCATGCATTCAAAACCGATATGCGCCGCCGCCAGGGCGTCAAGCAATTCCATCGCCGGAAACGCCGTTCTGCGACCTGAGCCAATCAGCAGCACTTCGGGCGGATTGGCCAGCACGGCTTGCAGGTGATCAAGGGTGAGATCATTCAAATGCTGCGGCTGCCAGGGGTGCACGATGGTGTTGTCGTGAATCAGCAGACTGCCAGCGTAGCGGGAATCGCCGATCTGGAAGTAATCATCGCCGTAAGACCTGAACAACTGGCTACCGGCAGGAAGCTGCGGGGTGATATCGCCGGGGAGTTGCTGCATGCCGGAAAGACTCAGGGCCGGGCTGCCAGCTCGGCGACCTCCTCCTCATCGGCGCCGAACTTGCCGTGCAGGGCCAACATAACCGGGCTGGCGATGTAAATGGAGGAATAGGTGCCCACCAGGATGCCCGCCGTCAGGGCAAAGGCAAAATCGTGGATCACCTCGCCGCCTAGAAACAGCAGCGCGAGCACCACCAAAAGCGTGGTTAAGGAGGTCATCAAGGTGCGCGACAGGGTTTGGTTGACCGACCGGTTGACGACGCTTACCTCGTCCAGGGCATGTTTCCTCTTGCGGTTGAGAGCGAAATTTTCGCGGATGCGGTCAAACACCACGATGGTGTCGTTCAGCGAGTAACCGATGACGGTGAGAATAGCGGCGACAACCGGCAAGCTGAACTCCTTGCCGGTGACGGCGAACAGTCCGACGATCAGGGTAATGTCGTGCAGCAGCGCCGCGTCGGCCCCCAGGGCGAAGCGGAACTCGAAACGGAAGGTGACATACAGCAGGATAGCGATCATGGCGACCAGCACGGCCATGAGGCCGGCCTTGGCCAACTCATCGCCGACCTGCGGCCCTACGAACTCCACCCGCCGCATTTCGACGCCATCTTCGCCATAAGCGCCTCTCAGCGCGTCAAGAATGCTTGAGCTGATGGCCGAGGAATCGCCAGCTTCCTCGTTTTGCGTGCGTATGAGGATTTCCTCGGGTGAGCCGAATTCCTGAATAATGGCCGCGCCGAAGCCTGCCGGTACCAGGGCATCGCGCACATCGGCAATCGCGGGTGCTGTCGAGAAGCGCGCCTCCACCAATGTGCCGCCGGTGAAATCGATGCCGAAATTGAGCCCTCTGACCATCAAAGCGCCGAGCGAGGCCATGATGAGCGCAATGGACAGGGCAAAGGCAATTTTGCGCTGGCCCAGGAAGTTGAGATTGGTATCGGGTCGAATCAGATGCATGGATGGTTCCTCAAATGCTCAGCGCTTCGACGCGCTTTTTCTTCTCGATCGTCATGGCGGCGATGCCGCGGGTGACGACAATGGCGGTGAACATGGAGGCGAGAATGCCAACCGAAAGCGTGACGGCGAAGCCCTTCACCGGTCCGCTGCCAAACTGGAACAGCACGATGGCGGCGATCAGGGTGGTGATATTGGCGTCGACGATAGTCGTCAGCGCTTTCGCATAACCGCCGTCGATGGCGGCAAGCGGCGTCTTGCCAAGATTAATTTCCTCACGGATGCGCTCGAAAATCAGCACATTGGCGTCCACCGCCATGCCGATGGTCAACACAATGCCGGCGATGCCTGGCAGCGTCAGCGTTGCGCCAATCATACTCATGGCGGCCATGATCAACAGCAGGTTAAACACCAGGGCGAGATTGGCGAACAAACCGAAGGTGCGATAATAAATGGCCATGAACACCAGTACCAGGATGCCACCGATGATGATGGAGTTTAGTCCCTGATCGACCGAGTCCTGACCCAGGCTGGGACCGACGCTGCGCTCCTCCACCACGCTGACCGGCGCCGGCAATGCGCCCGCGCGCAGCACGATGGCCAAGTCGCGCGCTTCCTGTGTGGTGAAGCTGCCGGAAATTTGCGCCGTGCCGCCAGCGATGCGTTCGCGGATCACCGGTGCCGACTGCACCACGCCTTCGAGGATAATGGCGAAGCGCTCGCCGACATGGTCCTTGGTCAGCTTGTCGAACTTGCGCGCGCCCTTATTGTTGAATTTCAGCGTCACGATGGGCTCGTTGTAGCGCTGGTCAATACCGACGCGGGCGTCGGCCACCTCGGTGCCCGACAGCTCGGTGCGTTTCTTCAACAGATAAGGCTGGCGAATGCTGCGGCCATTGACCACCTGCGCCGCGCCATAGACCACGATGTCGCCGGCGGGCATTTGGCCTGCCAGGGCCTTGTCCAGATCGCCCTGTTCATCGACCAGCTTGAATTCGAGCTGGGCGGTGGAGCCGATGAGTTTCTTGGCCCGGGCGGTGTCTTCATAGCCGGGGATTTGCACCAGTACGCGGCGCTCGCCCTGCTTGACGATCACCGGCTCCGTGGTGCCAAGGGCGTCAATTCGGTTGCGAATTACCTCGATGGACTGATCGACGGCGAACTTCTTGATTTCGTCGGCGTCATTGTCACTGATGGTCAGCAGGATGCGATTGTCCGGCTCCACCGTGACGGCATAGCTGGGCAACTCCGCCGCCAACACGTCCCTGGCAGCATCGACCTCTTCACCTGTTTTGATGACGGCGACAACGCTCCTGCCGCCTTCCACATCCAGCTTGCTGTACCTGAGCTTGTTGGCGCGCAAGGTCTGGCGTACGGCATCAATGCTCTCCTCAACCTGATGGGAGACGGCCTTGTCCACCTCCACCTCGAGCACGAGGTGAATGCCTCCCCTGAGGTCGAGGCCGAGATTGAGCGGTTTGGCGAAGCTTGCCGGCCACCAAGTCGGAAGCGTAAAGAAATTAGCTGATGAACCCATCATCGATGCGAGCAATACGATCATGATGAGCCACAGCTTCCAGCGTGGATAGGTATGCATAGTTTATCCTTCCGCCCTAGCTTGCCTGGCCGGTAATGGTGTCGCGCTTGACCTTCACCCTGATGCCATCGGCAATTTCCACCCTGAGCACATCATCCTTCACCTCAGCGATGGTGCCAATCAGGCCGCCGCCGGTGACGATCTTATCGCCTTTCTTCAGCTCATCGACCAGCTTTTTGTGCTCCTTCAGGCGCTTCTGCTGTGGCCTGATGAGCAGGAAATAGAAGATCAGCATGATAATGACGAGCGGAGCCAGCGAGGCCAGCATGCTCGGTTGGGCAGCCTCGGCTGCATGGGCGTTGCCAGCAATCATAGTGCTCGACGCCAGGATGGCGCCGCAGGCGCGTAACAGATGGTGCGTTTTCATGTGCTTGTATCTCCTGATGTTGGGCATCCATTATGATAGATGCGCAAAAACTGATCGCGGAACTGGGGCCATAAATCTTGCCGCAGCGCGGTACGAGCCCGCCGCATGAGCGCGAGATAGTAATGGAGGTTGTGCATGGTATTCAAGCGCGCGCCGAGAATCTCCCGATTGACGTAGAGATGGCGCAGGTAAGCGCACGAAAAATGCTTGCAGGCATAGCATTCGCAGTCGTTCATAATCGGCTCGGGATCTTCGCGGTATTGCGCCTGTTTGATATGGATCGGGCCGGTGTTGGTAAACAGAGTGCCGTTTCTGGCGTTGCGCGTGGGCATGACGCAATCGAACATATCAATGCCGCGATCAATGCCGTTGATCAGGTCAGCCGGGGTGCCCACGCCCATCAGATAGCGCGGTTTGTCTTCGGGCAGATGAGGCGCGAGCGCGTCGAGGATGGTCAACATTTCATCCTTGGTCTCACCGACTGACAGGCCGCCGATGGCGACGCCTTCCATGCCCATGGATTCGATGGCCTTCAGGCTTTCCAGCCGCAGCTCTGGATAGACGCCACCCTGAACGATGCCGAACAGCGCCTGGCCGCGGCCTTCAGGGAGCAGTTCACGGCACTGCATTTCCCAGCGCATCGATAGCTGCATGGATGCGGCTGCCTGCTCGATGGTGGCCGGGTATGGCGTGCATTCATCAAAGGCCATGACGATATCGCTGCCCAGCTGGCGCTGCACTCGCATGCTTTCCCTTGGCCCCAGGAACACCTCGGCGCCGTCGATGTGCGACTGGAAGCGCACGCCGTCCTCCTCGATCTTGCGCAGAGCGCCCAGCGACCATACCTGGAAACCGCCAGAATCGGTCAGGATGGGCCGCTGCCAAGCCATGAAGCCGTGCAGGCCGCCTAGCTTTTCCACCACGTTCGCGCCGGGCCTGAGCATGAGATGGTAAGTGTTGGCCAGCACGATCTCGGCACCCAGTTCCTCCAGCTCGTGCGGACTTACCGCCTTGACCGTGCCCAGCGTGCCGACAGGCATGAACACGGGCGTTTCCACCGCACCGCGGGCCAGCTCGATGCGGCAGGCTCGCGCATGGCTGGCGGGAGATGTGTGAAGAACTTCGAAGCCCAGGGCCGACATGGCGGCGCAGCCTGACGATCCCCCCGCCCTGCGGCAAGTACGTTTTATTTGCTTTGGGTTTTCTCTTGCAGCCAATCCTCGGCCGCCGCCACAGAAATAAATGATCCCAGAACGAGAAACGATCCGGCGGACTGGCTGCTGATTTCGGCTGACAGCGCGCTTTCGATATTGGCATAGCTGGCATCCGTCATCCCCGAAATCTGGATGTTGGCGACCAAGCGGCGGCACAGTGGGCGGAGCAGCGGCAGAGCGTCAACAAGATCACGGTCCTCACGGGTGAAGACGAAAATAGCATCGAAGCGCTCGTTCATCGCCGCGCATGCCTTAGCGACGGCCTCAACCGCCTGCTGATTGTGCGCCGCGTCCAGCCAGATGCGGCACCCTCGCAGACTGATCATCTGCATGCGGCCCGGAACTCGCGTCGCTGCGATGGCCCGCGCCGCAGCTTCCGGATCAATGCCTTCCCATGCATCTCCATGCAGTTGCCTCACGGCCTCATACGCAAGCCCCGCGTTGATCCGCTGGAAATCGCCATGCATGGTCAGAGCGGGAAAGCTGAGACCTGCCTGGGTAAAGACGATATCCGGCCTATGCGCGCTTAACACTCTGACAACTTCTGACAGCTGTGGCGAACTGATGGCGTAACGGCAGCCGTTCATGGCGCAGGCTTTTTCGGCGGCGATGTCTTCCACTGCGCCCCCCAGCCATGCCTGGTGGTCGAGGCCAATGGGAGTGATCAAGGCCATGTCGGCGGGCACGGCCGTGGTGGCATCCAGCCTCGCGCCGACCCCTGCCTCGAGGATTTCAGCATCGACATGTGCTTCGGAAAAACAGGCCAGGGCCAGGGCCGTGGCCATTTCGAAATAAGAAGCGCCACAGGCCAGCGCCGTGGGCATGAGCTGTTCCAGATAGAGTAGCAGCTCAGCGTCACCCACGGCTTTGCCATCGATGCGGATGCGCTCATTGAAACGATGAATATGCGGCGATGTGTACAGCCCGACGCGCAGGCTGCAGGAGGCAAGTGCGGCGGCCAGCATATGCGCCGTGCTACCCTTGCCATTGGTGCCGGCGATACGCACCCGTAACGAGGGTCTGTTCAGATGCAGGCGGCCAAGCAACTGATGCACGCGCTCATGGCCAGGCTTGTAGTCCCGGTCCGCCGATGGCTGGCCTAGCTTGTGCAGCCAGTCCTCAACGTTGTTGGATTTTTCAGTCATGATGTCCCGGCTACAGGGCCGGGAGTTTGATCAGGCAGCCCGTGAATAAGGGCGCTGGCCGAGATGGCCAAGCAAGGTTTTCAAATAAGCGCGGTGCTCGCGCCTGTCGACGATGGCGTCGATCAGGCCATGATCAAGCAGGAACTCGGATCGCTGGAAGCCCTCTGGAAGCTCCTGATTGACCGTTTCCCGGATCACACGCGGGCCGGCAAAACCAATCAGGGCCTTGGGCTCGGCGATAATGACATCTCCCAGCCAGGCGACGGAGGCCGACACGCCGCCCATCGTCGGGTCGGTCAGCAGACAGATAAATGGGATGCCCGCCTTGTGCAACTTGGCCGCCACGGCCGAGGTCTTGGCCATCTGCATCAGCGACAGGATGCCCTCCTGCATGCGCGCGCCGCCGGAAGCGGTAACGATCAGGTAGGGGCAGCCGCGTTCAAGGGCGTGCTCCATGCCACGGGCAATCTTTTCGCCCACCAGCGAGCCCATGCTTCCACCCATGAATGAAAACTCGAAGATGGAGGCCGAGACCTGGACGCCCTCAATGTCGCCGACGTAGTTTCGCAGCGCATCGAACTCGCCCACGCGCTTGCCAAACTCCTTGAGCCGATCGCGGTAACGCTTTTTGTCCTTGAAATTCAATGGGTCCAGGGAGCGGATATCCTCATCAAACAACTGCACGCTGTTATCATCAAACAGGTGGCTGGCGCGTTCTGCGGCACTGATGCGCATGTGATGGTCGCAGCGGGGGCAGACGCTCATGCTACGCTCCAATTCCTTGGCATAGAGCATCTCGCCGCAACCCGGGCATTTTTGCCATAGCCCTTCGGGCGTGCCTTCCTTATCCGGACGCAGGATGGTCTTGGGACGTTCGATTAAACGGGTGATCCAGTTCATGGGCTTAGAATACCAGTTCGTCGACCTGACTCAACATGCGCAAATGGGGGATATCCAGGCCCTCGACTTCGCTGATGAGCGTACTCAAGGTCTCGGCCTTCATGTGATAGAGATACAAAGGCACTTCGCCCACCTTGTTGCATTTCTCCAACTCCTTGGCCAAGCCATTCGGAGTCAAATGCCCGCTGACCTCGGCAACGCGTTCATGCGCATTGGGGAAGGAGCAGTCCACGATGATGCCTTTCAGGTTTGGTTGGGCATTGGCGACTTCCCATAATCTATCGGTATGGCCGGTATCGGCGGAATAGATGAACTGCTTGTCGCCTTCCTCAAGCAAAAAGCCGGTACATGGCACGGGATGGTTGACCGGAATGGCGGTAATTCGCAAACCCTCGACGTCCACAGGGACTTCCTTCTCGATGGCTTCAAGCTTGAGAATGCCTTCATCGGAGGATGGTATCTTGGTGAAATCCGGCCAGATAAGGTCGTTGAGAAAGTGTTTTTCCAGGATGTCGATATTTTCCTGGATGCTGTGAACCTTCAGTGTTCGACTGTCTTTATCGCCGTCCAGCTTCTTCAGCGAGCGATTGTCGGCCAGAAAGGCAATGCCCTTGATGTGGTCGAGATGGGTGTGCGAGACGAACACATGGCGGATTTTGTGCTGCTCCTCGAGGGTCAGCGCTTCGGTTGGCGAGCCGGCATCAATCAGGGTGGAGTCGTTGACGAGAAATGACGTCAGGCCAAAGCCCTGAAATTGCCCACCATAGCATCCTAATATTTTAATTTTCACGCGAGACCGCCCTTTAGCGCCTGCCGTATCTGGGCGGCGGCTGTTTGTACTGCCCCAATCATCGCACCACTATCTCCCAGGTGGCCGGTGACTTGGCTCACGAAATGACTGCCAATAACGATGCCATCAGCAAATTCCGCGACGGAAACCGCCTGTTCGGGCGTTTTGATGCCGAAACCAACGCATACGGGCAGGCTAGTATGTTGGCGGATTTCGTCCACCTGTAACCGCACCTCGGCCGCGTCGCCCATATGAGCGCCGGTGATGCCGGTGAGCGACACATAATAGATGAAGCCCCCGGCACGGCTGCATGCCAGTTCGATGCGCGCCTTCGACGATGTGGGCGCAAGCAGTCGTATCGGGTGCAAGCCATGTGCCGCCAGCGCCGCATCACAGGCGCCAGATTCCTCCGGCGGCAAATCCACCAGCAGCACGCCGTCAGCGCCAGCCTGTTTCGCCCTGGCGGCAAAGACCTCATACCCCATGGCGTAGGGCAGATTGGCGTAGCCCATGAACACGATGCCGATATCGGGATGCTGGGCGCGCAACTCTTCGGTCAGGCGAAACACGTCATCCATATGCGTGCCTGCGGCCAGCGCCCGCTCGCTGGCGGCCTGGATCACGGGCCCATCCGCCATGGGATCGGAAAACGGCATGCCGATCTCCAACACGTCCACCTGCCCGGCCAGGGCACTGAGAACCTGTCCGGAAAGCTCAGGACTTGGGTCGCCGGCGGTAAGATAGCCGATCAGCGCCGCCCGGCCCTCATCACGGCAGCGCATAAAACAGCATGCAAGCCGGTCGCCGCTCATGCCATGAAATCGCCGGCATCCACGCCGAGGGCGGCACAGACGGTATTCAAATCCTTGTCGCCTCGGCCGGAAAGGTTCATCAGGATATGTTCATCCGGACCCATATCGGCGGCCAATCGCAGGGTGGCGGCCAGCGCATGACTCGACTCCAGCGCCGGAAGAATGCCTTCGGCTGAAGCCAGTCTCTGGAAGGCATCCAGCGCCTCATGGTCGGTGGCGGCAGCTAATTCCACGCGTCCGGCCTCGGCCATGGCGGCCAGCTCGGGGCCCACGCCGGGGTAATCCAGGCCGGCGGAAATGCTGTGCGTGCCCTGAATCTGGCCATCACCGTCTTCCAGCAGGTAGGTGAGGTTGCCGTGCAAAATGCCGGGCCGGCCAGCGCCGAGGGATGCAGCATGGCGGCCGCTGTCCAGGCCATCGCCAGCGGCCTCCACCGCGACCAGGCGCACCGGGTCATCACGCAGCGGGTGCAAAAGCCCCATGGCGTTGGAGCCGCCACCAACGCAGGCGATGGCCACGTCCGGCAGCCTACCCATCTGCGCCAGGCACTGTTTGCGGGCTTCATTGCCAATCACGGCCTGGAACTGGCGCACCATCAACGGATAGGGATGCGGGCCGGCGACCGTGCCAATAATGTAGAAAGTGCTGCGCACACTGGCCACCCAGTCGCGCAAGGCCTCGTTCAAGGCATCCTTGAGCGTGGCAGTGCCGCTATCAACGGGAATGACGTTGGCGCCGAGCAGGCGCATACGGAACACATTCGGCGCCTGGCGGGCCATGTCTTCGCGACCCATGTAGACATCGCAGCCCATGCCGAACATGGCCGCCACCGTGGCCGTGGCCACGCCGTGCTGGCCGGCCCCGGTTTCGGCAATGACGCGTTTTTTGCCCATGCGCCGGGCGAGCAGGCCCTGGCCGATGGTGTTGTTGATCTTGTGCGCGCCGGTGTGGGTCAGATCCTCGCGTTTGAGCCAAATTTGCGCCCCGCCCACTTCTCTCGATAGGCGCTCGGCATGGAACAACGGCGTTGGCCGGCCGACGTAATGCGCCAGCAGGTGCCGCAGTTCAGCCTGAAATTCCGGGTCGACCCAGGCTTCTTCAAATGCCTGCGCAAGCTCGTCAATCGGGCCCATCAGGGTCTCGGCTACGTAGCGGCCGCCAAAATCGCCAAAATGACCGCCTTTGTCCGGGCGGTGGCCAATCTCTCTCAAATCGTCTTGGTCAAGGGTTTCGGACATGGGCGGCGCTGGACTCCTCTAGCTGGCGAATTGACGTACATGCTCGACAAAGCGGCGCATTTTGCTTTCATCCTTGATACCCGGTTCGGATTCGACGCCGGAGGATACATCGACGGCAAACCATTGGCGAACGTCAAGCGCCTGACGCACATTATCAGGGCCCAGCCCGCCGGCGAGAATCAGCGGCCGCGCATGCTCAAATCCATCCAGGATTGTCCAGTCGAAACTTTTGCCCGTGCCGCCATGGACGCCAGCCGGCGCCCTGGCGTCAAGCAGGATCGGACAATCGTAGCCGTGCGCCCTGGCAAGGTCAGTCTGTTCAGCCACGGGAATGGCTTTAATGGCACGGCGTGTTTGCGATGAGCAGAAGGCTGGCGATTCATCGCCGTGCAGCTGGATGACATCCAGCGGGCATGCCTGGAGCGCGCCATCGATATCCGCTTGTGACGGATTAACGAACAGACCGACGGCGCTCACAAAAGGCGGCAGCCACTCGATAATGGCTGCTGCTTTTTCCGGCGAGATGTAGCGCGGGCTTTTGGGGTAAAACACGAAGCCCAGGGCATCGACGCCAAGGGACGCGGCGCACACGGCGTCTTCAAGACGCGTGATGCCGCAGATTTTGATGCGTACGGGAGGAGCCATGCGCACGTATCATAGTCGCAAAACTGATGCTTTTCATGCCATACGGACATAGGTTTCATGCATGAACGATTTTGTGATGCCGACCTACGCCCGTTTCCCGCTTACGCTGGTGCGCGGCGCGGGAGCGCGCGTATGGGACGATCAGGGCCGGGAATACCTGGATTTTATTGCCGGCATCGCCGTCAACGGCCTGGGCCATGCCCACCCGGCCATGGTGCAGGCCATCAGCGAACAGGCTGGCCAGATGCTGCATTGCTCCAATCTTTTCCATATCCCGCGCCAGCAGCAGCTGGCCGGAAGGCTGTGCAAGCTTTCAGGCCTGGATGCCGCCTTTTTCTGCAATTCTGGAGCCGAGGCCAACGAGGCCGCCATCAAGCTTGCGCGCAAATACTGGTTCGATAAAGGCTCTGCGCGGCGAACCATCATCACGGCGGCGCAATCGTTTCATGGCCGCACCCTGCAAACCCTGACCGCAACCGGCCAGGACAAGGTCAAGGTGGGTTTCGACCCCCTACCGCCAGGCTTTTCGCATGTGCCGCTGAATAATCTGGCCGCCCTGGAAGAGATGGTTGGCGAGGACACCGCCGCTATTCTTCTGGAGCCATTGCAGGGCGAAGGCGGAGTCAATGAGGCGGGTGATGATTATCTCCAGGCGGTACGGGCGCTGTGTGATGCGACTGGCGTGCTGTTACTGCTCGATGAGGTGCAGACGGGCATTGGCCGTACCGGCGAGATGTTCGGTTTTGAGCATACCGGCGTGCAGCCGGATATCCTGACGCTCGCCAAGGGCATGGGCGGCGGCGTACCCATCGGCGCCATGCTGGCCAATAAGCAGGTGGCGGCATCGTTTGGTCCCGGCACGCATGGCTCGACCTTTGGCGGCAATCCCCTGTCCTGTACGGCGGCGCTCACGGTGCTGGACGTGATCGAGAAGGAGCAATTGCTCGCCAACGTCCGTGAACAGGGCGCGCGATTGAAGCAGGGTTTGTACAGTCTGAAGGATCGGCATAAGCATATCCTTGATGTGCGCGGGCGCGGCTTGCTTCTGGGCATGGCCTTTGATGCCGATGTGGTGCCGGTGATCGAGCAGTGTAGGGAGAACGGCTTGCTATTGCTTTCGGCCGGACCCAAGGTGTTGCGCTTGCTGCCGCCGCTGAACGTGACAGTGCAGGAGATTGACGAGGCATTAACAATCCTATCCCGTAGCGTGGCGCAAGTGGAGGCGGCATGAGGCATTTTCTGACCCTTCTCGATATTTCGCCGGATGAGGCGGGCGGCATTCTGGTGCGCGCCGGCAAGCTCAAGGCCATGCAGAAGGCCGGTTCGCCGCATCGGACGCAGGCCGGCAAGACGCTGGGCATGATTTTCGACAAGGCTTCCACGCGTACACGCGTGTCTTTCGAGGTGGGCATGTATCAGCTCGGCGGCCATGCCCTGTTTTTGCAATCGGGGGCCACTCAGCTTGGCCGCGGCGAGCCCATCGAGGATTCGGCGCGGGTGCTCTCGCGCATGGTGGATGTCGTCATGATCCGCACCCACGCCCATCAGACCCTGCAAACCTTCGCTGAGTATTCGCATGTGCCGGTGATCAACGGCCTGACCGATCTCACCCATCCCTGCCAGATCCTGGCCGATGTGTTCACCTTTATTGAGCACCGTGGTCCGATTGCCGGGAAAATCGTGGCCTGGATCGGCGATGGCAACAATATGGCCCATTCCTGGATCAATGGCGCGGTGACATTCGGCTATCGACTGCGCATCGCCTGTCCGACCGGCTACTGTCCGGATGAGCGCATGCTCAGCGCCGCCCTCGATCTGGGTGCTCAGGTGGAGATCACCGATGATCCCATCAAGGCTGCTCACGACGCCGATCTGGTGACGACTGATGTGTGGGCCTCAATGGGGCACGAACAGGAGCAGGCCGCGCGTGAAAAGGCGTTTGCCGGTTTCACGGTGGATGAGCGGGTGATGGCGCATGCCTCGCCTGATGCCATCTTTCTGCATTGCCTGCCAGCGCACCGTGGCGAGGAGGTAACGCCCGAGGTACTTGAAGGCCCGCAGTCCGTCGTCTGGGACGAGGCCGAAAACCGCCTGCATGCGCAAAAGGCGCTGCTGGAGTTCCTGCTCCGCTGATTTCACGCACGCCTTGCGTTATCATGCCAGCACTTGAATCGAGGGAAGAATCTTTGCTAAGCGAACAGATCGCAGCAATCCGGCGCGAACACCCGGACAACCTGATGGCGCATCATTTCGATGCGGCCTATTTCGATGGCCTGCCGCCGGAACTCCAGCAGCGGTTGACGCGGGTGATCATCACCGGGGTCAAAAACCCGGATAGCCAGATGGGTTGCTATGCCATGTATCCGGATGACTACGAAGTTTTCCAGCCCTATCTGGACAAGCTGATTCGCGATTATCACGGCATAGAAGGCGAGCTAAAACAGGTTTCCGACTGGGATGCCGGCGGTGAGCTTGATCTGGCGGCGATTGATGCTTCGCTCGCCGATACCTCGATGCGCGTACGCGTCGGGCGCAATCTGAGTGATTTCCCTTTGCCGGGTGCGATGACCCGCGATGACCGTATCGCCTTTGAGAATGCGATGGTCACAGCCTTTGAAAAGCTGATGGAAAATCCGGATTTTGGCGGCTTCTATGTTTCGCTGACGCCGGGCTCCAAATATGAAATCTCCAATGAGCGCTATCTAGAGCTGGTGGCCGAACACAAAATATTTAAGGACATGAGCGCCGATAGCTACCTCTCCGTGGCCGGCATCAGTTCAGACTGGCCTTATGGCCGCGGCATGTATGTTTCTGCCGACGAGCAGTTTATTATCTGGGTCGGTGAGGAGGATCATCTGCGTATTATGGCCATGAAACGCGGCTCGATTCTTAACGAAATCTTCGACCGCCTGCATGCCAGCCTAGATTTTCTTGAGGCGCAGGGGCTAAAATTTGCGCGTTCCGCCACATATGGCGCGATCACCAGTTGTCCGACGAATCTGGGAACGGGCATGCGTGCCAGCCTGCATGTGGCGCTGCCCCGGTTGACCGAAACCGGCGGCAACGTGGATGCGCTGAAGCCCATCGCCAAAAAACTGGGGCTTTCGGTGCGCGGAGCCGGTGGTGAACATTCGGCCGCTGGCGAAGGCGGTATTGTCGATCTCTCGCCAATCGCGCGCCTGATGATTACCGAAGGTCAGATTGCCGGGAAGTTATATCAAGGTGTGAAAGAGATATGGGCGCTGGAGCAACAGGCCTGAAACACAGTGTGGTACTACGGCCTGCGAGGGCTGCATAAAACCGCCTCTGGCGGACTTACAGGAGTCAATACCATGGAGCATGGCCAAGCCCGGGCCAAGACGCTGATCGAGGCGCTTCCCTATCTGCAAAGCTTCGCTGGGCAGAGCATCGTCATTAAATATGGCGGCAATGCCATGGTCGAGGAGGAGCTAAAAAAGAGCTTTGCCCGTGACATCGTGCTGCTCAAGCAGGTCGGCATCAATCCCGTCGTGGTGCATGGCGGCGGACCGCAGATCGGTAAGCTGCTCGAAAGAATCGGCAAGCAGGCTGAATTCGTGCGCGGCATGCGGGTTACCGACAAGGAAACGATGGATATCGTCGAGATGGTCTTGGCCGGCCTGGTCAACAAGGAGATCGTTGCCAATCTCAATGCAGCGGGTGGTCGTGCGGTCGGCCTATCCGGCAAGGACGGTGGGTTGATCTGCGCGCGCAAGATGGTCTTTGAGAAAGACGCGCCGGAGCTAGAAGCGCCGGAAATCATCGATCTCGGCCATGTGGGCAGCGTGCATCATATCAATCCGGAAATCCTTACGGTTCTGGAGGAGGATCGCTTTATTCCTGTCATCGCCCCGGTCGGCTATCACAAGGACGAACAGAACAGTTATAACATTAACGCCGATCTGGTGGCCGGGGCCATTGCGCAGGCCGTTGGCGCGGTCAAGCTGATTTTGCTGACCGATGTAGCGGGCGTACTCAACGAGCAGGGAGAGCTACAACCGAGGGCCAGCGCGGAGCAGGTGAAAGCCTGGATTGATAATGGAACCATTAGCGGTGGCATGCTTCCCAAGGTGAACTGTTGCCTGGAGGCGGTACGCAATGACGTGGGCAAGGCGCATATCATCGATGGGCGCATCCCGCATGCGCTACTGCTCGAAATCCTCACCGATACAGGTGTGGGAACGGCCTTCTCACCGGAATAGCATCACCGCCTGATCACCGTTAGCATCTCGCGCCCCGATCACCTGACACGAGCGCAGCGGTTGCGCGGACAACCATTTTAGGAGCAATGCATGTCATCATCCTCCGTTTCCAAGGTGGTGCTCGCCTATTCCGGCGGCCTGGACACCTCCATCATTCTCAAGTGGCTTCAGGAGACCTATGGCTGCGAGGTCGTGACCTTCACCGCCGATATCGGCCAGGGCGAAGAGGTCGAGGAGGCCCGCGCCAAGGCCGAGGCTGGTCATGCATCGGCCATCTATATCGAGGATCTGACCGAGGAATTCGTTCGCGACTACGTCTTTCCGATGTTCCGTGCCAATGCCATCTACGAGGGTGAGTATATGCTTGGCACCTCCATCGCCCGCCCGCTGATCGCCAAGCGTATGATCGAGATTGCCGAGATCGAAGGCGCAGATGCGGTGTCGCATGGGGCTACCGGCAAGGGCAATGACCAGGTGCGTTTCGAGCTTGGTTTTTACGCCCTGAATCCCGGCGTCAAGGTCATTTCACCGTGGCGCGAATGGGATTTGAACTCGCGCCAGCAGATGCTCGACTATGCCGAAAAACATGGCATTGCTGTGGAACGCAAGCGCGAGGGCAACAAATCGCCCTATTCGATGGATGCCAATATGCTGCACATTTCCTACGAAGGCTATGACCTGGAAGACCCATGGTGCGAGCCGGGTGAAGACATGTGGCGCTGGAGCGTCTCACCGGAGGCGGCCCCCAACGAACCGGAATACGTCGAGCTGTCCTACAAGGGCGGTGATATCGTTGCCGTGAATGCCAAGGCCATGATCCCGGCTGGCGTGCTTGCTGAGTTGAACCGCCTCGGCGGCAAGCATGGCATTGGCAGGGTGGACATCGTGGAGAACCGTTTCGTCGGCATGAAATCGCGCGGCTGCTACGAAACGCCTGGCGGCGCCATCATGCTCAAAGCGCATCGCGCCATCGAGTCGTTGACCGTGGATCGTGAGGTCGCGCATCTCAAAGACGAGCTGATGCCGCGCTATGCCAAGCTGGTGTACAACGGCTTCTGGTTCAGCCCCGAACGGGAGATGTTGCAGTCCATGATCGACGCCTCGCAGGCCAGCGTGAACGGCGAAGTGCGGCTGAAGCTGTACAAGGGCAATGTCATGGTCGTGGGCCGTAAGTCTGATAACTCGCTGTTTGATGAGCGGCTGTGCACCTTTGAAGATGATGCCGGCGCCTATGACCAGCGAGACGCCGAGGGCTTTATCAAGCTCAACGCGCTGCGCCTGCGTCTGGCCGCGCAGATAAAGCGCGGTCAACAGTAGCCAGGCGCCGGCCATTTCTTCATGGCGGTGTTCCACCAGATCAGGGGGCACGACGTGCTCGGCAAGATGTTCCTACAGCGCGAGTCCAGATAACGGTGCATGTGACTGAAGTATTCAAGGCGCTGGGCGATCCGGTTCGCCTGCGTCTGTTTTACCTACTTTGCCTGCAAGCAGAACTCTGCGTCTGCCATCTGACTGACGCACTGGATTTGCCGCAGAGCACGGTTTCTAGGCATCTCGGCGTACTGCGCCATGCTGGGCTTGTTGAAACCCGCCGCGACGGCAAATGGATGCACTATCGTTTGGCCGTTGGCATGGCCAATACACTGTCCGGTATTGTCAAAGGTCAGGCTGATGAAGTGCTGCGTGCCGATGCGGAGAGGCTTGCGGCAGCACTGAGAGATTGCAGCTAAAGGCGTGAGTTAGATGGGGATTGGCCATCATGTAACGAGTGCGTAAAAGCGGAATCCGCCCTTCGGAAAATAAGATTCATATATCCGCCTAAACAGATATGATGGTGCCCTGTCCAGGGAGACGCATTATGTCCAAAAAAAACCAGAGCATGGGAATATTTGCCCGTTACCTCACGGCATGGGTGCTTTTGTGCATTGTTGCCGGCATTGCGCTCGGTACACTCTTCCCTCCCCTGTTCCGTACCCTGGGCGGCATGGAGATTGTCCACATTAACCTGCCAGTGGCAGTGCTAATCTGGACCATGATCCTGCCGATGCTGCTCAAAATTGATTATTCCGCACTGCACGAAGTCTGGCATCACCGCCGCGGTGTCGGCGTCACGCTAATGATTAATTGGATGGTCAAACCGTTTTCCATGGCGTTGCTCGGGTTCGTGTTTCTGAGGGTGTTGTTTGCGCCCTGGCTGGATGTCACACAAATTGATTCATATATCGCTGGATTAATTATATTGGCTGCCGCGCCCTGCACGGCGATGGTGTTCGTCTGGTCGCGGCTGACGAATGGCCATCCGCAGTTCACGCTCTCACAGGTGGCGCTGAATGATATCATCATGATCTTCGCCTTTGCTCCGATCGTGGGGCTATTACTCGGTGTAGCTTCGATCACCGTACCTTGGGATACCCTGTTTCTCTCCGTTCTGCTCTATATCGTGATTCCGGTGGCCGTGGCCTACGTACTGCGCAGGGCCTTGATTGCCAGGAGCATGCTGGATGATGTGCTGCATGCCATGGACCCGATCTCAATGGGAGCGCTGCTAGTGACGATTGTGCTGCTGTTCGGATTCCAGGGCGAGCAGCTTCTGACTCAGCCGCTGGTCATTCTGCTGCTGGCTATTCCGATCACCATTCAGGTTTATTTCAACTCCATGCTGGCCTACTGGCTGAACCGCAAGCTGGGAGTCGCACATTCGGTGGCTGGCCCAAGCGCCCTGATCGGCGCGTCGAACTTCTTTGAACTCGCCGTCGCCACCGCCATCGCCCTGTTCGGATTTGAATCAGGGGCGGCGCTGGCTACGGTTGTCGGCGTGCTTGTCGAAGTGCCGGTCATGCTATCGGTGGTCGGTATCGTGAATCGCAGCAAGTCGTGGTATGAATCGGGATTGTAGGTCGTGAGGGTGGAAGAGTGAAAAAAAGAATATTATTTCTCTGTACTGGCAATTCATGCCGTTCGCAGATGGCCGAGGGCTGGCTGAAGGTGCTGGGCGGGGATCGATTCGAGGTATTTTCCGCCGGCAGCGTGGCGCACCGCATTCTGGAAGGCCCGCTGAAAACCGGTTCGGCCAATAAATAAATATCAATTAGTGGCCTGTTAACTCCCGGCCAGGTTTCCGTTGAGCATGTTATGGCTCAGAGAGAGTGCGAAGACTACTACGAAGTTTCAACCAATTATCTCGCGGTAACATTACTTCTAATAATATCCTGCATTTCCTACTGAAGGGGACACCGCTATAGCGTGACATCCAGAGTAAGAAGGAGGAAGGCCTCCCGCCAGAACAAACCTTGTTATTTACAAATTTTCCACCGGAATTAAATGACCAATGTAAATACTTGGTCACTGAGTCAAGCTGTTTATCCAGCACTTTATCTGGAGGAGAATATGTGGGATTGCCATACCTCTTATAAAGATTGTTCTTGGCAATTTCTGCGGCTTCCAAGGTTGGAAATGTGATCGTTTGTTCAATGTAATGAATAGGAGGATCAGCTGACCTGGTATGATGGTAAATAATTATAGATTCCTTGTTTGACTCGCTGTCTGCACGTAAACCGGTACAACCCCCAAGGGGCTCTCCTTGTCTACGTGTACATAGATCATTCTTACTATTGATGGGGTGGACAATATATTCGTTGCTGTGTTTCTGAAGAATGGATTCTGCCTCAGACAAGGTCATACCGAGTTTCAGACCAACGATATCGAAATCGCCTATCGCAGGCGTGGTTGCTGAAGCGGTCCCTTGCTCCGTTGATGCAGAAGTTGCCTGAGCCTCATGCAACTCATTTACAGTCTTCCCTGGATTTATAGCCTCCTCTCCGATCTCCTGTTGTTTATTGGCAGAGTCCTTCACCATATCCGGCGAGCCACTCTCAGCCCGATCGCTCCAGAAAGCAAAGATGCAAACCAATAAAACTATCGAGATCATACCGAGCTTTGATGACTTCATTTCGTCCTCCGCGATATGTCGATTTTCACCTTTGATGCCGAATATAGCCAGTATCAGAAATGTCTGCATTGGGTCACTTTGATCTTACCCACGAACGCGCAGTTAAGCCTGCAAGAAAATTGGCGCCGTCGACATCGTCAACCACAGCAAGACGTGGTATGAATCGGCGATATCTGTCACAAGGGAGGGGTCGCATGTCCGGTAAAAAGCGCTTGCTATTCCTGTGCACCGGCAACTCATGCCGTTCGCAGATGGCCGAGGGCTGGCTGAAACATCTGGGAGGGAATCGCTTCGAGGCCTTTTCGGCAGGCATTGTCGCCCACGGTAAAAATCCGCGCGCCATTGCCGTGATGGCTGAGGCCGGGGTAGACATCTCGAACCAGGAGTCGGAGGCGCTTGATCCGGCCATTCTGGATACGCTCGACCTGCTGGTGACGGTCTGCGGCAATGCCGACGAAACCTGTCCGGCTGTTCCCGTTACATGTGAAAAGGAGCACTGGCCGTTTGACGATCCCGCCAAGGCCAGTGGCACGGAAGAAGAAATCATGGCCGAGTTCCGCCGCGTGCGCGATCAGATTAGAAAAAAAATCGAGCGGTTCCTGGAAACATCTTCCTAGACAGCCGACGCAGCCGCTATTGCGCATGCCGGAGCCGGGTACACCGTTTCCAAAGGTGCGCAGCGTTGCTATCGTAAAAGGATGAAGGCGCTTTCATCCCCGCTCTATTTCGCATATGGCTCAAACATGCATCCGCTACGCATGGCTGAGCGGGTGCCGACCGCCAGGCCGCTTGGTGTGGGTTGCGTGGCCGGGCACGTGTTGCGCTTTCATAAGCGTGGGCAGGACGGCTCGGGCAAGTGCAACGCCATACGCACGGGTGACGCCGGCGATACGATCCATGGCGTGGTGTATGCGGTGAGCGAAAAATGCAAGCAGCTGCTGGATGTGGCCGAAGGCGGTTATCGAGCGGACCAGGTCCATGTCCAGATTCAGGGGGCGAGTCGGCCCTGCTTTACGTATCTAGCTGAACCTGGACTTTTAGATGAGTCCCTGCGCCCGTTTGAATGGTACAAGCGCTACGTGCTGGATGGGGGTATTCATCATGACCTGCCCGAGCCGTACATGCAGGCGGTCAAAAATGAGCAAGCGATTTCAGACCCGGACGCGGCGCGTCAGGCCCGGCATGATCTATGCCTAGGGACATTGGAAAAACCCATATAATACAAAGAGCTTATCTAATAATTACAAACTCGTAACAGCGCTGTAACAGCGGGATAAATACCCTCTGGGAGCACCTGTATCATATTAACTATCTATAATGGTGCGACGGTGGGTTGCTTCTCGGCAGTGTGGGCGGGCATGGATGTCTCGTTGCCACGATGCAAGGACGACAGTTTGGGGTGAATAAGCCTTTCTCAGGCTCCTCCCCTCACTCTGAGCTGAGGGGGAAGCAGCCCACCACCTTTTGGCACACCCTCACTGCACCCTCATTAGGGCCGAATGAATGGGTAAGAGAGGAGTTCTCGCCCTTAAACGAATGTCCACTTTCGGCCAAAAGCGGACATTCGAGCAAACGGGGCCCGAAGGCCCCGTTAATTCAACTCTTATTCAACCGCCACGATTTATGGCTTAAACGTTTCAATTGTAGAATCTGGATTTGTTCTTGTCTGAACAAACAGGTCTCCACCCGGTGCGTCGAAAAATGCTCCAGTTGGGAACCAGCCGTTATCTAATGAATAAAGATTATTCACAAATGTTACTGCTCCCCCAGGCACCGCGACCGAATTGATGCCTACAGATGGAGAGAGTACAAATATCCGGCCACCGGCATTATCTATGGCAATACCGTCCGCATCAGCAAGGCCTACGGCAAATACGGCAACTACGCCGGCTGCAGTGACGGTGGATAAGTTGCCAGCACCATCATCTGTAACATAAAGCGTGCCATCAGCTGCAAAAGCTAGGTTGGTCAAATTAGCTACCGTGGCAATAAAGGTTACTGTTCCGCCAGCATCAACGGCATTGACATCCCCAGTATTATGATCGCCCGCGATCAATTGACCGCCGAATGCGCCAAAGCCTGCAGGCGCAACAGCTAGCGCCGGGACATTGTTTCCGACAGTTGCAAGTAAGGTAGCTGCACCCGTACCAGTATCGACAGAGTAGATACCCCCCGTCGATGTGCTAACGTAGACAACTGTTCCTGTGTCAACCACAGAGAGTAATGTGCCCGCAGTCCCGGTTATCGGCAGTATTGTTAATGCACCATCCGCACGCGCAATAGTGTATAAATTGGTTGTAGCAAATCCTCCAACAATGATTAAATCCCCATTGCGATCGAGTGTCATATTGCCAAAGCCATTCGTTCCAAAGCCTGTCAACGCAACAGGAAAAGCTGTCAGATTAAATGGACCCAATAGTGCAGCAAGAATTGCGTTGCCATTGTTACAAGCTGTTAGGCTGCCAAAAGTTAGCGCAACCAATGCCACTAAAATGAATCTTCTCTTAATTGATTTGATCACTTCGAGTCTCCCTCATTTGAATTATGATGTGACACTCTCAACTTGAGAGGTGTTATCATAATTACTTGTAGGCTTGTTCTGTTGGAATGTCAAGTTGCTATGTCGTATGAAGATTATGTCGAATACTGAATGTCTGGTTTGAGTCGAAAGCAGACATTCGCCCAGCGCCCGGTTGCGGCCAAATCCGGACATAGCGTTCGAGCTCAGTGGCGGCTTCTTCGTCCGCTTATATAGCCGCCCATTATCGAACCTCGCTCGACTTATTTTCACAAATCAATAGTGAAATATAGGTTTGCTTTGCATGGGTTCCGGGGGGCTAAAGCCCCCGGCCTTGCATGAATATCCCATAAGGCTTTTCTGCGCCTCAAGGCTGGGAGGTGGTAGATGGCGTCTGGCACATGGTGTCTGGTACATGTTGGGTGGTACTGGTGGTCAATGGTAATTGGTTCTGGCTAATGGTCCTGGCCATCATTCTTTTTACTCCCAATCAATTCTTTCGATGAAGTGATCAATGATTGAGATTCACCAGGCGCGCCAGCCAGCTCGAAATACTCGTTTACATCCGCACCCGGCTGATCGATGCGAATCTCATGGATGGTGACGGCCCAGCCGGGGCCGGGCAGCGCCAATATCGCCAGTAGGATGAAGCAAAGTCTGATGCCGTTCACGACTCCTCCCCAGGAATCTTCCGCCGTATTCTACCCACTGAAGGAAGGTTGGATAGTTAGGGAAACTACGTATGCCCGGATGGGCTCATGAATCGGGCCGTTCCAACCGCCAGGGCATAAAAACCTATCCCAATCACGCCGACTGCCGCAAAGCCAAAACCAACCGCCGTGAGCATTGCCAGGGGTGCGCTGATGACCGAGACGAAGCCATTGACGCCCCAGGCCCACGGGATCAACGGCAATTGCCCGCTCCGTTCCAGCGCTCTGATGCCGAGGGGAAAATACAAGCCCATGACCACGGCCGGAAACGCCACCAGCAGCACAACGCCGGCGAAGCGAAGGGAACTAGGCCATGCCGCCAAGGTCGTCGCCAACAAGGGATGGCTGATGAAAAACAGCAGAACGAGGATCAGAAGCAGCGCCGTGCTCCAGCTAACCGTCCTGATGGCAGGCCATTTGATGGATGAGGACAGCACACTGCCAATGCCAGCGAAGATGAGCAGGGCCGCGACCACCGCCGATACGGCGTAAACCGGGTCGCCGAGGATCAACGTTAGTTTCTGAATCATCAGCATTTCGACAAACATGAATCCGCAGCCGATGGCGGCGAAATACGCCAGATGCCTTGCCGGCGAGTCGGTAAGGCGGCACATCCGTAACGGTAACAGCACCAGCGCCAGGCCGCTAAGCATGAGTAAAAGTATGGTGAAGCCGGCAATCGCATACGCCCATTCCTGCAGGATCAGTCCAGCGGCGCCAAACGTGCGCATCATATGGCTCGCGGCGGCGGTAGTGAGAAAATGGCCGAAATAAGGCTGATTGTCGGTGGGAGGGACGAGGTGAAACGGCGAATCAGGATGGACCGGCGGGGTTGCGGCTAGTCCCGCGAGCATGGCCGGCAAATCGTTTTCGGCCAGATGATGCCTGGCCGCTTCCGCAACAAAGGGAAAAATCATATCCAGACCGCTTTGCGTGGCGAAGGCCCTTGCACGCTCCAGCTCCGTTACCGAAAATGGTTTCCGGCTCATGACGAATGTGACCATGTTCCAATTGCGGATGGCAATCAGATGCTTACCCGGCGTCCGTACATCACTTTGCCGCAAGGACTCGGCCATGAGGGCGAAAAGCTTGATCGGCCGGCGAAGCGGCGTGTCCAGCACGGAGCTGATGCTGACGATGCCATCGTCATTCAGGCTGTCGATCAATAATTCGAACGATTCGGTCGTCAGAAGATAATCTTCGTACAGCGATTGCATGCCGAGCGAGGCGCTCGCCAGGCTTCTGCCGGGCGGAAGAATAATGAGATCGTATGTCCCGCCACGGGCAGCGAGAAAGCTGCGCGGCTCATCCTCGACGGCCTCGACGGCAGGGTTGTCATAGACATTTTGCTCGCTGGCAGGCTGTTGCCCTAGCATGTGCAGCAAGGCGCGAGATTTTTCCACCGCCGTCACGCTTGCAGCGCCTTCCAGCAGCGCGCGCCTAATCTCTTCTCCAACGCCCGCATCCAGCACCAGCACCGTATCAGTATCGCGAACGCGGTAAGGCAGATTGAACACCGTTTGACGCCAGCGGGCGTGATCCGCGTGATCCGCAAGCGTCAGAGCGCCCATGGTTGCACCGTCAGCGAATACCGTTGGCCGCGGTTGAACCGCACCGTCAAAGCCCAGGCTGAGTCCCGCCGCCGAGCGCAGATGCGGCGAGCTAACCAGTTCATATACGCCGTAAGGGTCGAATGCCCGCGCCGTGACCGTGGTGTCGGGCATCAGCAGCACACGGGATAGCGCCTTGTATTGCGACATGTTGACGGCCGCCGGCATTTGCCAGCACAGGCCAATGATAGTGAGCCCTCCGATGACGAGGACGAGGTGGGATCGCCGCTGCATGGCCGATGGTAGCGCAACGAGAGCGCACATGAAGGAAGTCACGAAAGGAATGCTTAAGGGATGCCAGAGATGCAGGAACAGAATCGCGCCAAGACTGCCGACGCCGGAGCCCAACAGGTTAGCGCCATAGAGGCCGCCGATCCGCCTGGGAGCGGCGCTGAAGCTCAGAATGATGAAAAAAGCGCCAAACAAAAACGGCAGGAAAAGGACTAGGCAAAGCAGGGCCAGCCATACGAGTTCGGACGGTTTCCAGATGGCAGTGAAGATGTCCACGGGAATCCAGGCCAGCGCCTGGCGGCCTAAGGCCATGGCAAGAGCCGTCAGCAGGATCAACGCCAGGCTTACGATGCCTGCATGGCGAAGCCAGAAATCGCGGAACAGGTGCATGAGCGAGCCGCTGACGGCGAATCCAAGCAACGCCAGGCTAATAATCAGGTAGGCAAAGTGATACCACTGGACATAGGACAGGATACGCAGCAGGCAAATTTCGAAGGCGAGCAGGCAAAACGACACGCCGAACAGTTGAGCGAGCCGGATATGACGGTTCGCTGCTTTTGCCAGTGTCGCGCTCAATGGCCGCCGGTCAGGGGGACGAAGCGCACAGGCAGTACTTGCCGGGAGCTGACCTGGCCATGCTCTTTTTCCACCACCACGAGTTGTTGCGTGAAAAAGGGATGGCCGAGGGGTATGACCATGCGCCCGCCATCCTTGAGCTGCTCGATCAGTGGCGGCGGAATATGGTCGGCGGCGGCGGTGACGATGATGGCGTCGAAGGGCGCGGCTTCCTTCCAGCCATGATAACCGTCGGCTTGGCGCACATGGATGTTGCCATAGCCGAGTTTGGTAATGGTGTCGCTGGCGTGCGCCGCCAGCTCCGGCACGATCTCAACCGTGTAAACCTCACTGGCGACCTGGCCCATGACCGCGGCGTGATAGCCCGATCCCGTGCCCACCTCAAGCACCTTGTGCGTGTCGTGCAAGCGCGCAAGCTCGCACATGTAGGCGACGATATAGGGCTGCGAAATCGTCTGGCCATAGCCGATAGGCAGAGGATGGTCGTTGTAGGCCTCGGCAATGGTGTCCGGCAAGACGAACTGATGGCGCGGCACCTTGCGCATGGCGTCCAGCACCTTGGGATCGGCAACCCCCCGCCCCTCGATCTGAATCGTGACCATGGATTCTCGCATGGCCCTGAATCCTCCTTCTTCAGCCTGCACCAGCGCTGCTCCGCCCATGCAAAAGATCAAGGCGAATAAAGAAAATAATCCAGCTATTCGATAGCACATATCCCCGGCCATACATCAATGACCCTTCACATTAATCATAGTCGAGCAGTAGGCGGCCTGCCCGGTGCAGCAAACTTGATGTTTTCGCAGAAGCAGGATGGTTGCACTGAGGAAAAGAAAGACTGTTGTTTGCATACCATTACAGCGGTATGCAAACAACAGTCAAAATTCCAGTGCCGAAATCAGATCACACGTTCATTGCCGCCGTCTATCGGCACTTGCGCACCCGTGGTTTTAGCGAACAGGGAGCCAGCCATGGCGCACGCCAGTGCCGCGACGTCATGTGATGTGACCTCAACCTTCAGCAGATTGCTTTTCTTGTATTCTTCCACGCTCAGCCCGTAGTGCGCTGCGCGGGAGGCCAGCACCTCTTGCGTCCAGATGGCCGTGTCGAACACCTGATTGGGATGCAATACATTGACGCGGATGCCAGTCGCCGCCAACTCAAGCGCCGCCACGCGGGCAAGCTGGGTAAGACCCGCCTTGGCCACGGAATAGGCCGATGCACCGGGGCCGGGAGCCGGCACGTTTTTGGAGGCGATCATGACCACGGCCGGATCAACTCCCTGCTCGAGATAAGGGATGCAGGCTGAGAGCAGGCGCTGGTGGCTGCTCAGGTTCACCGCCATGGACTTATCCCAGGACGACGCGCGCATGTCGGCGATGCGCTCGCTGGCCGTGAAAACACCGGCGTTGCTGATAACGATATCCAGGCCGCCGAAGCGGCGCACCGTGGACTCTACCGCGGCGGCAAGGCGGGCGTCATCGGTCACGTCGCATGTCATGCCGAGACAGGTGTCGCCATCGAACAGGGATGTGATATCGGGATTGATGTCCAGTGCCGCAACACAAGCGCCCTGGGCCAGCAGCGTCTCGGCGCAGGCACGGCCGATACCACTGGCCGCTCCGGTGACCAGGGCCACCTTGCCCTGAAATTCGGGCGCAGCTCCCCCTTTGCCGAGCTTGGACTGTTCCAGCTCCCAGTATTCAACCTCGAAGATGTCCTTTTCCGCTAGGGCTTGCCAGCCGCCCAGCGTCTCGGCTTGCTGAATGGCCCGCATGGTGTGGCCGACGATGTCAGCGATGATGCCGGCTTCTTTCAGGCTGCGGCCAAAGCTGAGCGCCCCGCATCCGGGCCAGATGCCCCAGCGCGGGGCCGTGTCGAGACAGGTGAGATTGCCGTCAGTGTGTTGCTCAAAATACGCCCGGTAGGTGGAAACATAGGCTTGCATGTCCTCTTCAGGATCGTCGCCAACAATCACTGGGATACGTTTGGTGCGGATGACGTGATCGGGGGTCAAGGGCCCGCGCGTGGCTATGGCGTCGACATCGGCAAGATTGGAAAAGCCGGCTGCGGCCTTGCCGTCATCCAGGCTGGCGAGCATGGCCTCGCCCCTGGCATCGGACACGGCCTTGCGGATGCGCGCCAGTTTGATTAGATCGACCGTCGCTGACCGGGCTGATGCAAACGATGTGGCACCGCCTTGCTTCAAATAGCCTTCGGCTTCACTGACCAGTCTGATCATGCGCTCATAGCTGGTTTTGGCGTCATCGGCGAATGAAAACGCGCCGTGGCCCAATAGCACCATGCCCTCTATCTTTGACCAGTCAACATTCCTGGTCAGTTCATACACCTTTTTGGCCAGCACGAAACCCGGCATGACATAGGGAACGATTAGTACGCGCTCGCCATAGATGGCGCGGATTATGTCCTCGCCGCCGTCGGTGTTGGTGATGGTGACCACGACATCGGCATGGGTGTGCTCGACAAATGCAAAAGGGATAATGGCGTGCAGAATTGCCTCGACCGACGGGTTGGGCGCCGTCGGATCGGTCATGGCGGCACGCTGCATATGCACCATGTCGCCGTCACTCAGTGTTTCCAGCTCGGCCATGCGGCGCAGCGCATCCAGCCTGACGGGCGCGAAGCCCGCCGCCTCGATGGTGGCCAGATCCCAGCCGCTACCCTTGACATAGAGCAGCTCCTGCTGATCGCCGAACAAGTCCGGCGCGCGCGTCTTGACCGAGGTATTGCCGCCGCCATGCAGCACCAGTTCGGGCTGCCGGCCCAGGAGCCTTGATGTATAAACTCTTAGCTTGAGCGCGTCGCCCTTGCACGATCCGGCTTCCTGGTCACTCCACAGACTTTCCATGCTGTCTCCCATGCCTTGGTAGCTTGTTGCGCTTGGCCGATCTTGTAGGCTCACGTCCCGGATGACAAGCCGGCAGGCGCGGCAAACCTTGTTGCATGGGGCGGAGCATTGAAGGTAGCGGGAAAGGATCACAGGGCGGTGGAATGGCAGGACGGTGCCGTCGTCTGGATCGAGCAACGACTGCTGCCGCACCGGTTCGAGCTGGTCACAAACCGCAATCCCGAAGCCGTGGCCGAGGCTATCGAGACCATGCAGGTGCGTGGCGCACCCACCATCGGCGCTACCGCCGCCTTCGGGTTGGCCCTGGCGTATCAGCACGAGCGGGAGCGCTTTGCAACGCACTGGCTGCCCCGCTTCAGGCGCACGCGACCGACGGCGATTAATCTTTTTCACGCCTGTGATCACATGGCGGCGCTGGCGCGGGATGGCGCTTCCACCGCTCAGATGGTCGATGGGGCGGTGGCCTATGCCGATGCCGAAGTCGCCCGCAACCGCGTCATTGGCGAGCACTTGGCCGGATTGCTGGCCGTGGGCGAACGCCGCATTCTCACCCATTGCAATGCCGGCTGGCTGGCGGCAGTGGACTGGGGCACTGCGCTCTCCGGCATTTATTGCCTGGCACGCGCCGGCGAATCGCCGTTCGTATGGGTGGATGAAACGCGGCCGCGTTTGCAAGGCATGCGCCTGACGGCCTGGGAACTGATGCAGGAGGGCATCGCGTGCCGGGTGCAGGTGGATAACGCCGCCGCCTGGATGATGGCGCGGGGAAAGGTGGACGCCATCGTCGTCGGGGCCGATCGCGTTGCCGCCAATGGCGATGTCGCCAACAAGATCGGCACGTATATGTTGTCGCTGGCGGCCAGGGAGCACGGCGTGCCGATGTATGTGGCCGCGCCCTCCAGCACCTTCGATCCGGCCTGTGAAACCGGCGTGGGCATTCCCATCGAGGAGCGCCAGGCTGATGAAGTGCTGGAAATGGACGGGCTTGATGGGTCATCGAATGTCGTGCAAGTGCGCATTGGCCCGGCAGGTGTTGACGCCAACAATCCGGCCTTCGATGTAACACCGGCTGGCCACATCAGCGCCATTGTAAGCGAAAAGGGCATCTGGCGGCCTGGGCTTGGCGAGTAAGAGGAGGGCATGTCGATGAGGGAAGCGCCCAGGTGGGGCAACTGGCTAGGAATATGGGCTCTGGCACTGATGTTGGCTGGCTTTACAGGCATTGCCCCGACACTGGCTGAACAAGCTGTTGTTGATGATCCATGTATAGGTGAGGAAGGGTATAAAGATAGCTGGCTCGATCACACCCATGCCTATCTTACCCGCAAACTATGCGAGCCGGCGGTCTGGTTCGATGATTTTTTTGGCGATGATCGTGTCGAGCAGGAAGGACGGCCAGGCTCATTTGTCCGCTGGCGCAATGCGGCCACATGGACGGAAGGGCAGGGCCTGGAATACCGCACACGCTTTAGCGCCAATGTCCGCCTGCCCAAGATTGAGCGGCGTTTGAGGCTTATCGTTTCGGGTGAGACGCGTGATGATCCCACCGAGGTGTTGCCCGATGACCCCGTTGATCCGGGTTTTGAGTTGAATCCGGAGATCAGCCGTTTTAATGCCGGCCTGCGTTACGATCTGTTTGATCAGCCCAGATACAAACTCAGCCTTGGTGGCGGCGTGCGGGTACGATTTCCGGTGGACCCTTATGCCAGGGTTCGTTTCCGCTATACCCACCCCATGGGCAATGTATCCCTGTTGCGTCTCACCCAGACCGGCCTTTGGCGCAAGGAGGACGGTTTTAGCGAGACAACCCAGCTTGATCTGGAGCGAGCTTTTTTTGAGTCTACACTTCTGCGCTGGGCCAACTCGGGCACCTACGGAGAAATCACCGACGGCTTGAACTGGGCGTCGCAGATGTCACTGCTTCATCAGTATTCAGCCAAGACAGCGATTTCGCTGGATGTCGGCGCATGGGGCGTCACAGAACCTGGCTTTGAGGTTTCGACGTACAGGGTCGGCACGCGTTTTCGCCAGAATGTTTACCGCACGTGGCTGTTTTACGAACTGGAGCCATCGGTTTCCTGGACCAAGGATGTCATAAGCAATGACAGGAGCACGACGTACGCATTTACCTTCAGCCTGGAGTTCCAGTTCGATACATTGCGCCAGCAAGCTTCGAAAGAAGGCTAGTGCGGTTGGCCTTCTCCGCTGGCTGGCATGGGTATGCCGCCATCAGCGGTGATTACCTCGTAGGCATAGCGGCTGCCAGTATCCGACCACTGCTCGAAGGCGCAGATCGGATCCAGGCAAGGCTTTCCATCAGCGTTGGACCGGACACCCTGCAACAGGTCCATCAGGCTTACATATGCTTCGCATAAGCGGGTGAAAAGCATTGATTCACCAGCCTTGAGACGATCAGCCAGCTCGCAATAACAACTTCTGCCGATTCTGACGAAGTAGCTGATTTTGACGAGGCGCCGCTTTGCCTGCTCCGGAAACAACCCACACAGCAATAGACAGCGATCACCGGTCAGGCGCAGGTGTTCCAGGCGTTGCGCGCCTAAGAGTGCTTGAGCTTCAAGGAACTGCCTGCCTAGCGCGTCATGCACAGTGTCCGGCACACGGGTGAAGCGCATAAGCATAAAGACCAGGTAGCTCTCCAGTTCTTCATCCAGGCTGTGGCCGCGCCACGCAGCGGCATCACGCACCAGTTCCTGCCACTGGGCGGTGATGGTCGGCTGCGCGGAGATGCGTTCCTGTATCGGGACGTTCATGAGAACAATTATCGCATGAGCGGCACTCATGATGAGTGCCCAGGCTCACACTGCCATGGACAATAGCCCTCATGATTCCAGGGTGACCTCAGAATGAGGCGCGGCTAAGATGCCGGCATGCAAAAGGTGATTCCCATCCAGGCAGATGGCGGGGTCAACATGCCAAAGCCGCGCTGGCTGAAGGTGAAAGCTCCGTTATCGCCGGAATACCAGCGACTGGTCGGACTCATGCGCGAGAAGCGCCTCAACACCGTGTGCGAGGAAGCATCCTGCCCCAATATAGGCGATTGCTGGCACAAGGGCTCCGCCACCTTCATGATCTTGGGTCGCGTCTGTACACGCGCCTGCGCCTTCTGCGATGTCGAAACCGGCCGGCCGGATGCTGTTGATACAGAGGAGCCGGCGCATATCGCCGAGGCTGTGGCGCTGATGGACCTGAAACACGTGGTCATCACGTCGGTGGACAGGGATGATTTGCCGGACGGCGGTGCCGCACAGTTCGGTGCCTCCATACGCGCGGTGCGCGGTGAAAAACCGGATGTGGTGATCGAAGTGCTTACGCCTGACTTCCGCCGCAAGCCAGATGCGCTGGAGACGGTCGTAAAAGCCGGACCTGATATCTTCAACCATAATCTGGAGACCGTACCCAGGCTGTATCACTCGGTTCGGCCCGGAGCGCGCTATTTTACAAGCCTTAGGCTGTTGCAACAGGCCAAGGAGGCAGCCCCCGGAATCACGACCAAGTCCGGGATCATGGTTGGTCTGGGCGAGGAGCTGCACGAGGTGTTGCAGGTTCTGGACGATCTGCGCGAGGCGGATGTCGATATTCTTACCATCGGCCAGTATCTGCGGCCTTCCGTCAGACATCATCCCGTGGTGCGCTACTGGGAGCCTGAGGCATTTGACGACCTGAAGCAGTGCGCCGAGCGCAAGGGTTTTAAAATGGTGGCGTGCAGTCCACTGACGCGCTCATCCTTCCACGCAGGCGAAGTGTATGCAGCCATGAAACAGGCCAGCATCTAGGGAGATGCTGATTTATTGCGTCCTGCAATAAATCAGCCCGGCAGGGAAAAACGTGGTTTTTCCCTGCCTTGCAAATCAAGCGCTTACGAGCTTGATTTGGCAGCCCATCCGTGGGCTGCGCGGAAGCACTGAATTGATCAGAGCTTTCCTAGCAGACGTTCCTGAAAAGGGAAGGAGGGTGAAATGTATTGTCAAATGGCGCTTGCATGCCCGGCCGTGGCTGATGCAATTCGATAAACCGTCCGCCATAGCTGCTTTCAAGCTTCGAGCAAGCGCTTGCCGCTGCCTTATCACCATGGCCCTGCTCATGCTTGGCGCTTGCACTGTCGGCCCGAGCTTCAGGCAACCGGAAGCACCTGAGGTGGATCGATATACCTCGACTGCGATGACCCTTGAGACTGCCGACGCTCAGTTCGAGCAGAAACTGGTTGCCGGGAGCCAGGTTCCTGCCGAGTGGTGGAAGTTGTTCGGCTCCGAGGCGCTCGACCGTCTGATTGAGCGTGGACTGGCAAACAGCCCGACCGTTGCGGCTGCCGAAGCGCGCCTGCGCGAGGTGCAGGCCGACCGGAATGCGCAGGTCGGAGCCGTGCTGTATCCGGGTATTGACGGCAATGCCTCGACCAGCCGGCAGAAAATATCCGGCGCTGCATTTGGCGGAGCATCGGGCATCTACAGTGTGTATAACGCTTCATTGAGCGCCAGTTATAGCATCGACCTGTTTGGCGGCAGCAGACGCTATCTCGAATCATTGCGATCACAGATTGACTACGAGCAGTACCAGCTGCAGGCGGCGCGCGTCACGCTGGCCGCGAACATCGTGACGGCGGCGGTGCAAGAGGCTTCGCTTCGCCGGCAGATTGCAGCTACGCAGGAGATGATTGCCGCCAGCCAGGCGCAGCTTTCCATGATTGAACAGCGTTATGCGCTGGGCGCGGTTGCTCGGTCGGCTGTGCTCAGCCAGCGAACCGCACTGGCACAGACCCGGACCACGCTGCCGGCCTTGCAGAAGCAGCTTGAACAGAACCGAAACCTGTTGCACGTGCTGATCGGCAAGTTGCCAGCCAGTGGCGATCTTCCCGAGTTCACGCTTGACTCCCTGCACCTCCCCCGATCTCTGCCGCTCAGCCTTCCATCCGATCTGGTGCGCCAGCGCCCCGATATCCTTGCGGCGGAAGCCATGCTGCACCAGGCAAGCGCCAATGTTGGAGTGGCCACGGCCAATATGTATCCGCGCATTACCCTGACCGGTAGTTATGGCAGCGAATCACGTACCGCATCCGACCTGTTCGGCGCCAGCACCTCGGTGTGGAGCGCCGGTGCGGGCCTTGTTCAACCGCTGTTTCGCGGCGGAGAGCTGCGCGCCAAAAAGCAGGCGGCGGTCGCTGCTTACGAGCAGGCGGATGCCAACTATCACGAAGTGATTCTGCAGGCCTTTCGCGATGTCGGTGATACCTTGCTGGCGCTGGAAATGGACAGCCGCAGCCTGCAGCTACAGCGTGACGCCGAGGCGGCATCCGGAGAATCACTGGCGCTGGCAAGTCAGCAATATGAGGCGGGCGCAGCGAGCTATCTGGAATTGCTCGATGCCAGCCAGCGATATCAGCAGGCGAGCATTGATCTGGCACAGGCCGAGGCGGCGCGTTTTGCCGACTCGGCAGCGCTGATTCACGCCCTGGGGGGCGGCTGGTGGAACCAAAGCAAAACCGGTGAAGCAGTGGAGCCAGCCATGCCGGGAACGGAGCAAACGCAATGACGAAACGTATGATTATCATGCTGGCGATTGTCGGTGCCGTATTCGCGGCCATCATCGGCTATCAGATGTTTGTGGCCAGCATGATGAAGCAGATGCTGACCGCCAATGCCCAGCCGCCTGCGACCGTGACGGCCGCGAAAGCCCGTATCGAGACCTGGCAATCCCAGCTTGGTGCCGTTGGTACGTTGCGCTCCCTTCAGGGTGTTGAGATCAGCAACGAAGTTGCCGGCATCGTTAAAAAGGTTCATTTCAAGTCGGGAGACACAGCGGCCAAGGGCGATTTACTGCTGGAGCTCAATGCCGATGACAATCTTGCTCAGCTGGATGCATTAAAAGCAGCTGAAAAGCTTGCCGAAATCACGTTTGAACGGGATACCGGCCAGTTCGAAGCCAAGGCAATCAGCAGAGCCCAGCTTGATGCCAGCGAGGCCGACCTGAAGAGCAAGACCGCACAGGTGGCACAGCAGCAGGCAATCATCGCCAAGAAACGTATTCGCGCCCCGTTTTCCGGACGACTCGGCATTACGATGGTTAATCCCGGCCAGTATCTCAACGCCGCCGAGTCCATCGTTTCATTGCAAAACACCAAGTCCCTGTATGTCGATTTTGCCTTACCTCAGAAATATCTCGGCGCGTTGAAGACGAGCGGCATCATCAGCGTGGCCAGCGACGCCTTCGCCGGCGAGCACTTTGCGGGCCGCATTAGCGCTATCAACCCTGCCGTCGATGCCAACACGCGAAATGTGCGAGTCGAGGGCGTGATCGATAATGAGGGCGGCAGGCTGGCTCCGGGCATGTTCGTGAACGTACGCCTCGATTCCGGTGCGCCGCGCGATTACATCACGCTGCCGCAGACCGCTATCGGCTTTAATGCTTACGGCTCCACCGTCTTTATCGCCCGGAAAGAAAAGTCCGGCGATCAAGCGGGGGGCGAGGCGGCGCTCATTGCCCAGCAGGTGTTCGTCAAAACAGGCGACACCCGTGGTGATCAGGTTGCCATTCTTGAAGGCATCGATGAGGGCGACATGGTTGTCACCAGCGGCCAGCTGAAGTTGAAAAACGGCACGCCGCTGATCATTAACAACGATGTCTTGCCGGCCAATGACCCGTCGCCCAGACCGCAGGAACAGTAAACTGGTGATCATTTTCCAGGAGAGAGAAATGACACGTCCGCTTGTGCGCCCGAAAGGTGCCGCACATGGAGATAAGGCATGACAATTTTTCAGGATAGAAAAATTGCACGTGCATCAGCGCGCCCGAAGGGTGCCGCACACGGAGATAAGGCATGACAATCTTTCAGGATAGAAAGATTGCACGCGCCTCAGCGCGCCCGAAGGGTGCCGCACACGGAGATAAGGCATGACAATTTTTCAGGATAGAAAAATTGCACGTGCATCAGCGCGCCCGAAGGGTGCCGCACACGGAAGTGCGGCATGAACTACACAGACATTTTCATCCGCAGGCCGGTACTTGCCACCACGATCAGCCTGCTGATCCTGGTGATGGGCATGCAGGCGATCATGAACATGCCGATCCGCCAGTATCCCGAGACGCAGAATGCGGTGGTTACCGTCAGCACCGTCTATTTCGGTGCCGATGCCGAAACCATTGCCGGCTTCATCACCCAGCCGCTGGAAACGGCCATAGCCCAGGCCGAGGGCATCGACTACCTCTCCTCGGTCAGCGTCAGCAGCGCCTCGACGATATCAGCCACGCTGCGGCTGAATCACGACTCCAACCGCGCGCTTACCGATATCAACGCCAAGGTCAATTCGGTGCTAAACCAGCTGCCGCCGGAAGCGCAACAACCGGTGCTGACGGTGCAGGTCGGCGAAACGGTGGATTCGATGTATATGGGCTTCTTCAGCGACATCCTGCCCAACAACAACGTCACCGATTACCTGTTGCGCGTGGTCAAACCGCAGCTCGACGGCATCGAGGGCGTGCAGCGGGCCGAGATCATCGGCGCGCGCCAGTTCGCCCTGCGCGCCTGGCTCGATCCCGCGCGCATGGCCGCGCACGGAGTGTCGCCCAGTGATGTCTATGCTGCCCTGGCCGGCAACAACTATCTGGCGGCACTCGGAACCAGCAAGGGTCAGATGGTCAGCGTTGAGCTTAATGCCGCTACATCGCTGCACTCTGTGGAAGAGTTCAAACAGCTGGCGATCCGCGAAAATAGCGGCGTTATTGTGCGCCTGGCGGATGTCGCCAATGTCGTGCTCGGGGCGGAGGAATACGATCTCACCACGGCTTTTGACGGCGAGAAATCGGTGTTTATCGGCATCAAGGTCGCTCCGGATGCCAATGTTCTGGAGGTGATCCAGCGCGTGCGCGATGCCTTTCCGGATATTCAGGCGCAGATGCCCAATGGCCTGACCGGCAAGATCGTTTACGACGGCACGATGTTCATCGAAAGCTCGATCGACGAGGTGGTCAAAACACTGGCCGAAGCGCTGCTGATCGTCGCCCTGGTCGTCTTTCTCTTCCTCGGCAACTGGCGCGCTGTGATCGTGCCGCTGATCGCCATTCCACTTTCCCTGATCGGTGCCTTTTTCATCATGCAGGCGCTGGACTACACGATCAATCTGCTCACCCTGCTTTCGCTGGTTCTGGCCATCGGACTGGTTGTCGACGATGCCATCATCGTCGTAGAAAACGTCGACCGCCACATGCACGAGGAGGGCAAGAGCCCGCTGGAGGCAGCGCTGCTGGCGGCGCGCGAACTGGGCGGGCCGATCATTGCCATGACCATCGTGCTGATCGCGGCCTACGTTCCGATCGGTTTTCAGGGAGGGCTGACAGGTGCGCTGTTCAGCGAGTTTGCCTTCACACTGGCGGGGGCGGTCACCATCTCCGGGGTCGTGGCGCTGACACTTTCTCCCATGATGGCTTCGAGGATGTTCAAGACCCGGCAACAGGAAACCAGGCTGGTCGCTTTCATCGACCGCCAGTTCAGCCGCTTTCATGCCAGTTATCAGCGAAGATTAACGGGTACACTGAAAACATGGCCGGTGATGGTGGTGATGGGTGGCTTGCTGCTGGTTGGTGTGGTCTATCTCTTTGCCACATCCAGGGCTGAGCTGGCGCCGCAGGAGGATCAGGGCATCGTGCTCGGCCAGGTGGTCGGGGCTCCCAATGCCACCGCGCAGCAAATGGGCGCGTATGCCGATCAGATGTTCCGCCTGGCCAGGGATCTGCCCGAGTATGATCAGATGTTCCAGCTTACCGGCATGCCGACCACGAGCCAGGGTATCGGTGGTGTGCTGTTCACACCCTGGGAGGTCCGCGATCGCAACGCCGACCAATTGCAGATGATCCTGCAGGAGAAATGGAACGGGATTGCAGGCGCGCGCGTGGCGGCCTTCCAGTTTCCCTCCCTGCCCGGCTCCGGCGGCCTGCCACTGCAGTTCGTCATAAAAACCACCGAATCGTTCGAAAATCTCAATGAAGTAGCGCAAAAGGTTCTGGCCAAGGCGCAGGCCAGCGGCATGTTTTTCTTTGTTGATTCCGATCTTAAGATCGACAAGCCACAGGCGACGCTCACGGTCGACCGCGATCTGATCTCGTCGCTCGGCATGACCCAGCAGGATGTCGGCGCAGCCCTTGGCGCCGCTCTCGGTGGCGGTTATGTCAACTACTTTTCCATCGGTGGCCGCTCCTACCGGGTGATGCCGCAGGTGGCGCAGGAATTCCGGCTCAATCCGGAACAGGTTCTCGATTACCACATCCGCACCCCGGCAGGCGATATGATCCCAGCCTCAACCATTGCCTCGATCACCCACGAGGTGGTGCCCGAATCCATCAACCGCTTCCAGCAGCTCAATAGCGCCACGATCATGGGTGTTTATGCGCAGAGCGTTTCGCAGCAACAGGTGCTCGATTTTATGCGCAACGCCCTGAAGGAGGTCGCTCCCAGCGGATATACGGCCGACTACTCCGGCGTATCAAGGCAGTATCAGCAGGAGTCCGGCGGTTTTGTTTTCATGATGCTGTTTGCCATCGTTATCGTGTTTCTGGCGCTCTCCATCCAGTTCAACAGCTTCCGCGATCCGGTGGTTATTCTGGTGTCGGTGCCCATGGCGTTATTGGGCGCGCTGCTGTTCATCAACCTCGGACTGGCCACCATCAATATCTATACCCAGGTCGGCCTGGTCACGCTGATGGGTCTGATCAGCAAGCACGGTATTCTGATCGTGCAGTTTGCCAACCAGTTGCAGATAGCCGGAAGAAGCAAGCTCGATGCAATCATCGAAGCCTCGGCGGTGCGCCTGCGCCCGATCCTGATGACCACAGCGGCGATGGTGCTGGGTGTGCTGCCGCTGGTGATGGCCAGTGGCGCGGGCGCGGCCGGCCGCTATTCGATGGGGCTGGTGATCTTTACGGGCCTGTCCATCGGCACCCTGTTTACGCTGTTCGTCGTGCCGGCGGTCTACATGCTGCTGGCCACGGATCGGTCAAAAATAGCTGAAGCCTCGGCGGTACAGGAACCGGCTATGTAGCCGGATCAGTGCCATCTGTTATGCGCACCCATATACGTATAATCCACAATTTCGGCTCAGCAACGTTTCTTTATCCTTTCTGATGGATTATTGGGGAGGAAATATGAAGAAGCGTACTGTGATTTCTAGTTTGATCTTATTACTTTGCCTTGCGGCCTGCGCTCCGAAAACTCCCGATGTAGTGTTGTTAACGGATGAAGCTCGAAACAGGATTACAAACACGCTGGTTGTGGTGGTTATCGATCAGAAAGCCCTGGATGTGAAGGTATACAATAAACATACGGTATCGAGTCCCATGTTTGGCGGCATTATTCCTGCTCTCATCGACGAAGGCATAACCGGCTACCGGAAAAGCAAAGCATTAGATTTGATCGAACCTTTGCAAGCATTTGCCGATATTCAGGAGATTGATGCCATGTTTACAGAGTCGATAGGCAATGCAATCCGTTCGACAAGCAGAGTGCCGGTCAAAGAGGTGCTGTTTTCAGAGGATTTCGAGCATGCCAACGTGCGGGAACTGATGCTCGAGTACGGCGTGGATTCTTTGCTGATCGTGGATGTCGATTACATGGTGCATGCGAATTACAGAACCATGTATGGCGAAGCAAGGCTCAAGATGCTTGAGAAAGACGGGAGCAAACCTCTGCCCAAGAAGAAAATATATGATACTTCGTCGTTTCTCGAATCCGCGTCGGAAGAGGAACTGATCGCGCGTTGGTCTGCCAACAACGGCGAACTGCTAAACATGCATTTAAGGGAATTGGCTGACGGTATGGCGAATATTATCAGAATCAGCCTGTTGGAATCGGGAAACGAGTAAACTAGTCACACGAACATGGTAATAATTCATCTATTGAAGAAAGCCGGGAATAAATCAGGGGCGGCGGCTAGGCTGCCCGTCTTCCCGGGTGGCCGATGCGGTGCACGTAGAAGAGGTCGGGTTTTGTTTCGCAAATTTGTTGCGGGAAAGTTGGATGCGAATCAAAAAAGCCCGCCATACGGCGGGCTTTTCGTTTTTCGGCTATGGCCGCTGGATTGATCAGTCGATCTTGGACAGAAGGTCAGGGTTCTGCACGAGGTTGCGGACGCCGTGAGCGTGGTCTTCATCAAAGGCGTTGCCCTTGCACCACTCGCCGACGGTATCGATGTCAACCTTGGCAACCTGTGGACGAACGCTCCATGAAACCTGGTAAGGAGAGCCCTTCTCGTTGTAGCCGGGGCCGGTGGTTGAGCCTTCGTACTGAGCAGGGGTGCCGGTATTGCTAGGGATGTTCAGAGCCTGATGCAGGCCGTTAACTTTGCCGTGCTTGGTCAGTTCGCCGAAATCCAGTGCGTTCTTGTCATTAACCAGAACATAAACCTGAGTCTCAACACGCAGCTGCGGGTTGCCGATGGACTCGTTCAGGCATGAACCCAAAGTCGGTCCCGGCTTGATGTCGGCAGTTGAGTGAACGTAGTGAACCTCGATGGTGTCGCCGGAGCTCAGAGCACCATGATCGCTCAAGCAGATTTCGTGCTTGGCAGGTGCCATCTCGGCCTCGCTCAGGTGGCCGTTGTACTTGTAGCCGCTCAGGTAGCCGTGGCCGTCGCCATTACCTGCGTAAGTGGTGAACTCGCCACCCTTGTGCTCGGCATTCTTGTGGAAATGGATGTTGCACAGGTTCATCGCTGTGTAGGCAGGTGCAGCACTGAAAGCACGTGCATTGCTGCCGGCTTTGGATTCGATATCACGCGGTGACTGAGGGCCGAAACCTTTACCCTTGGTCTTCTTTGCCAGTTTGGCACGCTGATCGGCAATGACGCTGTCAGCAACCGGGCCGTGGGCATCGTGGCCGTGACCGGAATCTTTCTTCTTGTGATCGCGATCGCCCGCGAATGCAGGAGATGCGATCAGGGCAGCAGCAGCTACTGCAATCAGTATTTCTTTTTTCATGAGTTTACTCCCCCCAGTACTTTTGGTTGTTTATCCTCGCATGGACTTCAGAAAGGAGCAGGAATAATAGGAATGTCGTACGATTGGACAAGTATATTTTTCGCCCTGATGGATTGTGGGGATGGGGATAAGGATTCGGGGCTAGGCCGTCCTTCTTCCTCCCGGCCGCCCACGGCGGTGCGATGGCTTTTTCGGTCTTGCCGCCACCTTTTCCGATTTCGGCGGCGCGGGCTTGAGCGGTGGGCCAATATCCATCATGCCGTCATCCACGCTGGCAAGGGGAATCCTGTGACCGACAAATGCCTCGATGTCGGGCAGGCCGAAGCAGAACCGCTCGCAGGAGAAGGAAACGGCCACGCCTGAGGCGCCCGCCCTCGCCGTGCGGCCGATGCGGTGCACGTAATCCTCGGCGTCTTGCGGCAGGTCGTAGTTGAACACGTGGGTCACGCCCTCGATATGCAGGCCGCGGCTGGCCACGTCGGTGGCGAGAAGAAGCTTGATCTTGCCGGATGTAAAACTGTTCAAAATGCTCAATCGTTTGCGCTGCGGCACATCGCCGGACAGCGCCCCAACCGAAAAATCATAGCGGGTCAGTTTGCTCACCAGCCGCTCAATCTCGCGCTTTTCGTTGACGAAAATCATGCCGCGCTGTACGTCCAGACGTCGCAGAAGACTCACCAGCACGGGAAATTTCTCTTCCATGCTGACGTTATAGAGCGCTTCATCGATGCCCGTAGCGGAAATCTCGCCCGTTTCCGCCTGCACCTTGACCGGGTTGTTCATATGCTCGTAGGCCAGTTCAAGCACGCGGTAGGAGAGCGTGGCGGAAAAAAGCAAAGCCTGGCGCTGATCGTAGGGCGGCAAGCGGCGGAAGAAATAGCGGATATCGCGAATGAAGCCGAGGTCAAACATGCGGTCGGCCTCGTCCACAATCATCATGTCGCAGTGCTTGAGGCCGTAGCAGTGCTGCTTGAAATAATCGAGCAGGCGTCCCGGCGTGCCGATAAGAACATCGACCGTTCCGTCAAATGCCTTACGTTGTTTGTCGTAATCCACCCCGCCGTACACGGCGTGCAGCGCCAGGCCCGTGTATTTGCCCAGCACCACGGCGTCGTTATAGATCTGCACGGCCAGCTCGCGTGTGGGAGCAACAATGAGGGCGCGCGGGTGGTTTGGCATGCGACCCTGCCTGGCTGGCGTGGTCATAATTTTGGTAAACGCCGTGATCAAAAAGGCGGCGGTCTTGCCCGTGCCGGTGCGGCCCTGGCCCGCCAGGTCTTCGCCCGCCAGCGTGCGCGGCAACACCTGCTCCTGCACGGCGGTAAGCTCCGTAAAGCCCAGTTCGGTGATGGCGCGTTGAATTGGTTCAGGTATATCGAGTTCGTCGAATTGCATTTGGGCGGGCAGCCTACATGAAGGCATGGGACATTGCCTAGGAAAGACGGCATCGCTAGCTTGCGGGCGCGCGGGCCCATAGCTCAATTGGTCAGAGCTACCGGCTCATAACCGGTTGGTTCCAGGTTCGAGTCCTGGTGGGCCCACCAGGACATACGCGTGACGGCAACGCGCCGCCGGAATCCGGCCGCGCAAGGCAACACGCGCTCAATTTTGGCAAAAAGTAAAGGAGACCGCTCATATGGCTATGAAAATTTATTACGACAAAGACGCCGATCTATCGATTATTCAATCGAAAAAGGTGACCATCCTCGGCTATGGTTCGCAGGGCCATGCGCATGCCTTGAACCTGAAGGATTCAGGCGTTGATGTGACGGTAGGTCTGCGTGAAGGATCCGCTTCGTGGAAGAAGGCACAAGAAGCCGGCCTGAACGTAGCCGACATGGTTGAGGCGGTGTCTGGGGCGGATGTAGTCATGGTGCTGCTTCCCGACGAGAATCAGGGCCAAGTGTACCGCGACATCATAGAACCGAATTTCAAAAAAGGGGCGGCGCTGGCCTTCGCCCACGGCTTCAATATCCACTTTGCCATCGTGCAGCCACGCGGCGACCTGGACGTGATCATGGTCGCGCCCAAGGGCCCGGGCCACCTCGTTCGCCACACCTATACCCAGGGCGGCGGCGTGCCCAGCCTGATCGCGGTGGATCAGGACACTTCCGGCAAGGCCAAGGAGCTGGCGCTGTCCTACGCATCCGCCAATGGCGGCGCGCGCGCCGGCGTGATCGAAACAACCTTCCGCGATGAATGCGAAACCGATCTGTTCGGCGAGCAGGCCGTGCTCTGTGGAGGCGTCACCGCGCTGATCACGGCCGGCTTTGAAACCCTGACCGAGGCCGGCTATCCGCCTGAGATGGCCTATTTCGAATGCCTGCACGAGATGAAGCTTATCGTGGACCTGATCTACGAGGGCGGCATCGCCAATATGCGCTATTCGATCTCCAATACGGCGGAGTATGGCGACCTCACCGTCGGCCCGCGCATCATCACCGAGGAAACCAAGGCCGAGATGAAGCGCGTGCTCAAGCGAATCCAGGACGGCAGTTTCGCGCGCGATTTTGTCGAGGAGTGCAACTCCGGCAAGATTTCCATGAACGCCAAGCGCCGCCTGGCGTCCGAGCACGAGATTGAGCGAGTGGGCGAGCAGTTGCGTGCAATGATGAGCTGGATCGGCAAGTCCAAGATCGTGGACAAGAGCAAGAACTAGGGCTTTATTTTCACCCGATCAAAAGGGGCGCATCGCGCCCCTTTTTCTATCCTACGGCAGCAGAATCAGGCATTTATGCATTGAGTGCGTCGGTCTGTTTTCTTATCAGCGAGGCCTTCCACATCAGTCACTGGCCGTCTCGGCGTATGCCTCCCGCTCGAATCGGCGGGCGACTAACAAGCCAAGCTCAAGCAGCAGACACATCGGGATCGCCAGCAGCACCTGTGAAATTACATCCGGCGGCGTCAGCGCCGAACCCAAAACGAAGGCACCAACCAGCACCCATTTGCGCTGCCGAGCCCTGGGGCACTGAAACCTATGACATCAATATGCAGGAAGATTTTGAAGAATGAAGAGAGCATGTGAACATCTGGACGCGGGATCGGACTGGCACAATCTTCAGTCCAAACGGGCAAGAATAGCAGCTCAGTCGGCTTTTACTTCCGTGGCTGGTGCTATTCTGAGGGTTTTCTTCCAGCGCATCACCTCGGCGTCCAATGCTTCAATGGGAATAAACAGGAACGCCAGCGTATAGGTGATGACTCCGACACCCCCCATGCCTACGAGATAGCCCATTGAATCATCTGCGAAGTGCCGTCCAAAAATAACAAAATCAGCCAACATAAGCGTCAGAAACAGGGTGCCATTCAGTAGCAAAGCCGGCCGCACCGCCTTAAACAGCTCACGATAACGGGCGCCGACGCAGCTGTTGGCTAGCAACGACATGCGTAGCGCCTGATAAAAGGCAACCCCTACAGCCGCCCAGGCTACGCCCTTAATGCCCCACTGCACGCTGTATAATCCAGCAGCCACAAGCAACGCCAAGACTTCAATCTGGATGCGTATCTCTTTCCCCAGAGCATTCAGGCCCGCCACTAGCGTGCCTGCAGGGTAAGTCAGGCACTGGAATAAACCGACGACCGCGATAATGGCCAATACATCCGCCGAATTCGCCCATTTCTCGCCATACACAACAACAATGAAGGATTTCGCCAGCCACCAGAGTCCGACATAAAAGGGCAGGGCATATACGCTGACCAGCGTCATCATTCGGAAATACATATACTTGGCTTTGTCGAGATTATCCTGCTCAGCAGAAATAGCACGGAATACGGGCCTGGAAGCAGAGCCACCGATCATATTAAGAGGCATCGCATTCAGGCTAATCGCCTTGTTATAAAGGCCTGTCGCTGCCGGACCAAGGATGCGGCTGACAATCAGGTTGCCGACCTGCGTAATCAAGTAATCAAAAATAAAATTAACGGTAAACTTCACGCCGACGCCCCCAAATATTCTGGCAGCCTGTCCGTCAAACTGAAAACGAGGCTTCCAGCGCGTGTGATGCACGAGAATCAGCGCATTCAAAAGGCTACCTAGCAACCCTCCCCAGACAAGGCTCCACACTCCAAATTCGCTCAGGGCCAACAAAACGCTGGCAACACCTGTGGACAGCATCGTAACCACGTCGGCTATGGCGATAGCCTTGAATCGCATTTCCCGGCTCAGCATCGAGCGGGGAATGCTGGTAAAGGGCCTGATCATGAAACTCAAGGCTGAAATACGCAGCAGATCCTCATATAGGGGCTCGTCAAACCATATGGCGAACCATGGAGCTATGGAAAAAAAGAAGGCATAAATGAGCGCACAGATAGCAAGCTGGATCGTAAACACGACCTGAAAATCGCTTGGCTCAGCATGTTTGGCCCTGATCAAGGCCTCCCCCATTCCTCCCCCGGCGACAAAACCGACAAGGCCGGTGAATATCTGAACGGTCACGAGCATGCCGAAGTCAGCTGGCACCAGCAGACGCGCCAGCACGACGCCAAAAACAAACTGCAACAGCTGATTTCCTATACGTCCGGCAAAAAGCCACTTCGTTCCCGACCTGATACGCTCACCGAGCTTCATTGGCGGCATCAGCCTATTACCCAGCTATGGCGAGTGGGTCTCTTCATAAAATAGTCGCCAAGCTACGGGCTCGAACCTGTGCTCTAGGCCCTTTCATGAACCGATGGTCGGCTCAAGAATCAAGTTTAGCCAATCGCCGTTTGAGAGAGCGTGAGTCTGGCGCATGCTTGAGGCCGTCTTCCAATACATCGCGGGCCGCGGCAGCATTACCCTGACGTTCGTAGAAAATACTCAAGGCAATATAGGCCCTCACATAATCAGGCTTCAGCTGCATTGCCTGCAAGTATTGCTGAGATGCCTCAGGCTTTCTCCCCAACCGTTCCAGCACCTTGCCGTACTCTACGTAGGCCTTCGGCATGTAGGGCCATTGCTGCGATACATGCGAAAACGTGTATTCGAAATTATCGGCGGCCTGATTCAAATTTTCCTTGGTCATCCTGGGGTCGTCGAAGCTGCGATTGGCGCGATTGGCGTAGATCAGCCCAATACAGTAGTGGTTCATCCAGGTGAAGTCATTTCCAAAGAGATTCTTCCAGTGCTGCACCCTGTCCGCCCTGCTTCCGGGAGCCTGGACGCCGATCACGTCAGCCATCCTGGCCTGGCAATACTCCGGCAACTGCAACATATCTTCGCGCGTGTAGTTGGAAGCCGTCGCCACCGCAGTATGGATGAGCATTCCCAACAGGAGAATCCATATCGCTGAAATTGAACGGCCCATGATCACCTCCTATATATACCTTCCAGTCAACCTCGCCAAGCGGCACAAACCTCGCCAAGCGCACGTGTTTGCCGTGCGACATGATTCCAGGAAAACTGGGCATGGGCACGACGCAAGCCTTGCAAACCTATCGACCGCGCAAATCGGACATCCTGGCAAAACTTGTACAATGCAACGGTGATCGACTCTATATTGTTGCCGTCAACACGAAAACCAGTAACCCCGTCAACAACGGCCGACCCCGTACCGCCAGCCTTTCCCGCCACCACCGGCTTGCCGCAGGCGCCCGCCTCGATAAACACCATGCCAAAGCCCTCATTATCGCCATCAATCTCACGGTTCGGCATGGCGAACACGTCAGCGGCATTGTACCAACGCGGCAGCTCCTCGGCGGATACATGGCCAAGCATATGCACGCGGTCCCGCACGCCTTCGCTCTCGGCAAGATCGCGCAAATACCGCTCATCCTCGCCAATGCCGATAATAGCGTAATGCACATCGACGCCATCGCTGACAAGTCCCGGAAGCGAACGGATCACCTGATCGAATCCCTTCCGCCGGCTTAGCCTGCCCGTCGAAACAATCAGTTTCTGGTTTTCGTTTAAGCCAAGGGATCGCCGGAGGTCCTTCGTCTCCAGCCCGCCTCTGAATCGCTCGATATCCACGCCCGGATGGATCAAGGCTATTCGCTCAGCCTTTACGCCCAATTTGAGCAGTTCTTCGCGCGTAAAATCACTGTTGGCCACTACGCGGTCGGCGTGGCGATAGACAAAAACCATGGCCCGGAACTTGGACGGTTGCCGCCAAGTAGTGATCTCCTCGCCATGCGCATAAACCACCAAAGGCTTGCGGGCGATCTTTGCCACGGCCCACGCCACCAATCCTTCCGGCAAGACTCTTCCAGCATGCACGGCATCAAAACGGTACCTGAGCGCCAGTGACAAGGACTTGCCCAGAAGCTTCAGGTACATGGCCAGAGATTCTGGCCGCAGCCACCAGTGCCGGGTGAGTTGAACACGGTGGACACTGTTCGCATGGTCGGCGTCATGCAGGGCTGCGCCAGGCACGTCAGCCGTGACGATATGAATCTCCTTGCCGCCGATGCGCCTGTATACTTCGTCGAACCATACGGCCGTACCGCCCTTGGTGGGCAGGTACAACTCGGTGATCACGAGATAGCGATGGCCCAAGATCACAATCCTCCGCGTATCACGGACAGCACGTCACGCATGCTTTCCAGGCCGGGGCTCTGTTTCAGCAGTGGCGCTACCGCCCGCACTGCCTCGCTGCGCCTGCCGCTTCGCAACAATGCATAGGCAAGATTCAGCCGGGCATGACGTAGCGAGCCCATCAGCCCCCTGCGAATGGCAGGAGTCGCCCCGGCAAGCTGCTCCACCAGAGGCAACAGAGCCTGCAAGGTCTGACGCTGCGCCCTGATGGGATCGGAACGCGTCGCGCTGCCGCCATGGATCATATAAGCCGCCATGGGGCGGCAGACCACGCCCACGCGGCGGCTTGCGGCGGTCAGGCGAATCAGCAGATTCACATCCTCGCATACGGCAACGCCGGCCGGATAACCACCCAGCCGCAAAAAGGTTTCACGCGGCAGGCTCAAGGTATGGGTGTCGCCGAAATGCTTTTCGACAAACAGGCCAAGATCGTCGCCTTCCATGATGGCCCGATCTCCGCCTCCCGCCTTGTCGAGCATCCTTATTCCCGCTTTGCAATGCATCATGGAGCGTCTTATCACATCGCCGCTTTCTTCCACGTAATCAAAATCACCTGTGAGAAAATCGATATCAGGGTCAGCATCGATCCATTCGGAATGCCAACGTAACCTGTCCGGGTAATACCAGTCATCGGCGTCCAGAAAGGCCAGCCACTCCCCTTTCGCCTCCTCCACCCCGCGATTGCGCGCTACCGAGACGCCCTGGTTGGGCTGGCGAATATAGCGCACGGCATCACCAAAGCTGGCAACCCGGCCAGCCGTATCATCCGTGGAACCATCGTCCACCACGATGATCTCGGCGGCAGGACGACTCTGCGCCAGAATGGATTCGATGGCCCTGGCGATGGTCGCCTCGCCATTGAAGACGGCTATGATGACCGAAAAGGCAGGCGGACTCATGACATCTCCCGCGCCGCTGTTTTTGTCGCCAGCAGCTTCAGGCATATGCCGGCGAAAAACGCCGCGCCCGTCATCCTCGCCAGCCGCCAGAATTTCGGCATTCGCCGTACTCGCGCCAGCACCTTTTGGACGCGCATAGCTCCATGGCTCATGACAAGGCTGGCATCCCCCGCTTTGATTTTACGAGCCAACTCCTCGGTGGCCATGAAACATAGGTCGGGATATAGCTGAATCGCCTTCTCCAGCACATCGGCAAGTGTGGAAAAGCTGGCTTCCGCCTCAACAGCGTCGCCGGTGAAATTAAAACGGTGGGTTTCCACAAGCGTCGGCCTGCCCATGCGGGATTTATTCTCCAGCGCCGCCAGCGCCGCCTCCGCCGTATGTCCCAGGGCAGGCTCAAAATAATCGTCACGCACCAGATAGAGCTGGCCGCAAGCGCTGTGACCGCCGCTTAGGATGGGGCCATCCGTCGCCAGCAGCTCGCCATTGCCGCCACGTGCTTCATATCGTCGGCCTGGCGTCACCACCACCTCCACCCCCGCAGTTTTCCAACCCTGTTCGACAGCAGGGTTCCACACAAACGTCGGCGGCACAGCCACGGCAGGCTTCATGCCGAGGATATCCGCGAAGGCTTCCGCCTCTTCGCTTGCAGCCTGTTGACAGGCTTCTTTCGTCAGCGGCGTTGAAGGCAGGCTGGCGGCATCCACCCAGCGACTTTGCAGGCGTGGCGGCAACGCTTCGGTGGATGGATACGCATCGGCAAGCAACCATTGACGCACCTCTTCATTAACCGTCGCCGCTTTCATGATCGACTCCGGCCAATAGTGCTCCATGCCATGCAGTTGTAGTGAAAACACCCCCTGCTCCACGCCGTTAAGCATAGCCTCGCGCACACTGGAGAAACGTTCATCGGCAAGGGTGATACGGTGGTGCCGCCTGAAGCCATCGTCCTTGATGCGCTGACGATCCGGCAAGGCCAGAGCCAGCCCCAGAGTCATGACAGGCCTCCTGCCAGCGGCATCGCGATATTGTTGCAGCAGATCGGTCAGTCGCAGCAGTAATCCAGCATGCTCTTCAGGACCGGGGCCCCAGTCATCGCTTTCGATGATCAGCACCGGATACTTCAAAACCGGTTCGCGCCACAGGCGTCTCAAATCCTTCCAATAGCACAGCGCAAGCAAGGCGTTCGCGGCGACAAAAGCGCCGAAAACGCCCATCAGTACCGTTGCAAGCATCTTCGCCTTAAAGCTCGTAGCCCATACGGCGGGCGATCTCACTCACCGAGGGTAATATGCTCTCAATGCGGTCAGCGTTTTTGCCAGTAAGCCATTTATCGATTTTTATCTCTGAAAAGGCATTGTAGGGTCGGGAAATCACATCCTGGCAGTGCGCCCGCATATGGTCGTCAAAACTTAGGCCCGCCGATTCATAAGCTCGGGCAAAGCCATCGACCGGATTATTGACCAGTTCTTCATAGCGTATCTCGGTCCACTGAGCGGACGGCAAGGCATCGCGAGCCTTAAGAATCGCCTCGTTCATCGTGCGGTACTGGAAGGCGCACACCTCTTCGATGGGCTTGTCAGTATATTCACGCCATCCCTCGGCAAGAAAAAAACACCAGCGCTGGTAGCTCCCACCATCAATGGCGATCGTGGCCGGAAGTTCAGCGGACCAGGTGGCAAACTGCTCGGCCCTGTCCCATCCCTCGATCAGCGAATGGATGTTGTCTCCGGGATTGCGTTTAACGTAGACAAAATGCGCACCCGGAAAAAGGGCGTGCAAGTAGGCCACGCACAGGCCGTTTTGATTGTTCTTGTCGACGAAGCGCTGGTTGCCGGTTTGGGTGTAGAAATAGCGTGCCACGGCCTCTCTATCGCGATCGCTAGCGTCTCCTTCCCCCAGCGCATGCGTATCCCAGCCCTTGTCGGCAAGAGGATGCAACGCCGCCCAGAAGTCATGAGTTTCGCTCTGCAATGAACCAAGCTCGCCAGACTCGGAAAATGTTTTGTAGACCAGCGTCGTCCCTGCCCTGCTGCAACCAATGACGAATACCGGCCGCTCCATCGCTGGATGGGCCAAGTCCCACCAAAGCCCGCGTTTTACTCGAGCCAAATCTCGGCCATAGTGCCGCAGCGTCTTGTCAACCTTGAGCCAGAATTCCGCCATTTACCCCGCCAGCCGCATGTCCCTATTTCCGCGCACTATAAGCCAAATCTGAGGCAAACCCCACCAGCGATCGGAGTTGTTTGTTCGAGTTCCGAATCCATAGGTTCGTCAACCACTATTTGCTAGGGTTCGCGGCCAGAGAATTTGGGGGTATGGCGACAAACATGGGCGGGATTTGCGGCTGGACAGGAATGCAGGATGGGCGGGAAGCCGCGGATCCCATTTTACGGGGCATGGCTTTTCATCTCTCCCATCGCACAGACGACGAGCTTTTCCTGCAAGCCAGTGAAAGTACAGCCCTGGCCGCACGGGGCGCTCCGAGAGAAGCGGGCATCCATCACGATCAGGTATGCATTGCGTATGAAGGAGACATCTTCTGGAGGGATGACGAACTCAAAAGCATCGCCGCCCGGCAAGGAACCGCCTCGGCTATTGCCACGGCCTATCAAACTCATGGCCGCAAGTGCCTTGAACGCATCCACGGCCCATTTTCGCTGGCGATCCATGACCCGGCCAAGGATCTCGCCCTTCTTGCCATCGACCGAGCCGGAATCCATCGCATCTGCTTTCAACGGGTTGACGACCTGCTACTCTTTGGCGGTACAACCGCAAGCATCGCGGCACACCCTCGAGCCAAAGCGGATATCGATCCACAGGCGATATTCGACTACCTGTATTTCCACATGGTTCCCAGCCCCCGAGGCATTTTCCAGCATATGGAAAAGCTATTGCCCGGCCAGTACCTCGTCATGCAACAGGGTAAAATTGAAAAGGATTTCTATTGGCGCTTGCGCTTTGATGAGTCTGACGCGCCATTCGATGAACTAAGCGGCAAATTCCACCACTTGCTCCAAAGCACGGTTTCCCGCGCAGCCAAACACGGCGAGGTTGGGGCCTTTCTATCCGGTGGCACGGATAGCTCTACCATGGCGGGCATGCTGGCCAAAGTGTCCGACAAACCGGCCAGAACCTTTTCCATTGGTTTCGAGGCCGAGGGCTTCGACGAAACCGAATTCGCGGCTATAAGCGCCAGGCATTTCGGCGCCGAGCATGTCAGCCACTATATCAAACCCCAGGACGTCACCGACGCTATCCCACGCATCGCCCGCGATTACGACGAGCCGTTTGGCAACGCCTCGGCAGTGCCCACCTACCTCTGCGCCAAATTGGCACGAGAGCATGGCATCACAAACCTGATCGCAGGCGATGGCGGCGATGAAATCTTTGCAGGTAACACACGTTACCTTAAGCAGCAGGTGTTCGAATATTATTGGCATATTCCCGCGGCCTTACGGGCAAAATTGATCGAACCATTGGCCCTCAATATGCCGGGCATGTCCCTGCCGGGCCTGCGCAAGCTGCAAAGCTATGTCGCCCAGGCTCGCGTACCGCTGCCCGACCGGCTGGAGAGTTACAATTTTCTCAACCGCACACCGCTGGATGAGATATTCAGCGCCGATTTCCTGGCCGACGTTGACACCCATGAGCCGCTCGCCCTACTACGTGAAGTTTATCAACACAGCGATTCCGGTTTACAACTCAACGGCATGCTGCATCTGGATATGAAATTTACACTGGCGGATAACGATCTGCGCAAGGTCAGTAGCATGTGCGCCCTTGCAGGAGTCAAGGCCCTCTATCCGTTGCTGGATGATGACATGGTGGATTTTTCAGGCCTCGTCCCAGCCAAGCTCAAAATTCATGGCGGCAAGCTGCGCTGGTTTTTCAAACAATCGCTGAAGGATTTCCTTGCGCCGGAAACGCTGACCAAATCCAAACATGGCTTCGGCCTACCATTCGGCCTGTGGCTGAACAGCCACCCATCCTTGCATGAATTGGCCCAGGACAGCCTGCGCACATTTGCCGGTCGCGGATTCATCCATCCAGCCTACATCGACAGGCTATGGAAACAGCACGGAAGCGGCCATGCATCCTATTACGGCGTGATGATCTGGGTCATCATGATGCTGGAGCAATGGTTAAGCGCTTACCGATACGGCAAATAATCACTTCGGCCATGCTGTCTAGCTACCCGGGCTCGCGGGTGAAGGAATCGCCGTGCCTGTGCCCAGAGGCACCGTATCTGCTGGGCTTTTCCCTTCTTTCTCCGCCAACTGCCGGGTCACAATCACGCGCGTCAGCACCATCAAGGCAATGAGATGGTAGTAGAAATCGAAATAGGCCAGGCCTAGTCCGGCGCCGGACACCGCATAGCCGATCATGCTCACCTGCAACATGGATGTGAGATCATTTGCCCACCGCATCTCTGGCTCATCCGCGGTCTTTATTCTTACCCATGTGCCGCTACGCCACGTAAGTAACATTAGAAGCAAGAACAAGAACAAACCTACAAAACCATGCTCGCCAAGCACTTCGAAATAGATGCTGTGGGCGTCGGTCTTGCCATAGAACACAAAATAGCCGCCACCGACAGCAGGCCGCTGTAAAGCTGTTTCATATGCAAAGCGCCAAGCATCAAAACGCCCCTGCATGGACTCATCCTCTTCATAAGTCTGGATGGTCTTCATACGGTCAAACCAGGATTGCGGCATGACAGACAATCCGATGGGAACCATGATGGCCAGGACGACCATAACCAGCATTTTCTTACGGCTCTTGAAAAGCATGAACAACGACATGGCGGCCAAGCCTATCAATGCCCCGCGTGAATGGGTGCCAAGCACCGCAACCGCGGTAAGGAACATGGAAACCGTCAACAGCCACCAGTGCCAGCGCTTCACCACCTGCAACTGCAAGTACCTCATCAAGGGAATCAGCATAATAAGTGCCAAACCAATTTCATTATTGCCTTCTATGAATGTACCCCGAGGACCAAGCACCCTTTCCCCGCCTCCGGAAAGGATCGTAAAAACACCCCCTTTGACTCCGAAAAAACCTAAAGAAAAGACAATTACCCATACAAGCATATTGAGGCGATGGCGCGTATACATAAGCATCATGGTCACGTACGTCATGAGCTGGATCTTGGCCACTTTCTCCATTTGCAGCCATGCCAATTCCGAGCTGAGGGCAAAAAAGGTGGTAACCAGCATCCATAGGATAAACAGCGATAAAACAATGGTTTCCCTGGTCCAGGGGATGCGCTTTGGTTCCCTGGAAAACAACAATGCAACCAGGGTAACAATCGCGATAATCTGGGCGAATGGAAAATCGACCGCGAAACCCCAAGACAACCTGTGCGGGTTCATATAGCCGATCCATGACCACATTAGTACGCCGATGTAGGGTTGGAAGAGTATGGCCGGCAATCCGCCAATAACCAGGAGCGTTACAAGTATGTCACGCATTCACTACTGACGCCTTCGGCAGCTTCGTCAAACTATCCCTTAACTGGTTCATGGCGGCCCCTGGAAATCAGACACGCTTTCTCGTTTTCCAAACCAGCGGACACGTTGCGGTAATTCAACATCGTCCAAAGCACCCTGCTTGAGCCTCATAGCAAGTGCCCTTTCATGTCGCCAACACCGATCTTTGACCTGGTAGAGGCGCCCGCGTGATGACTGGGCCTCGCCCAAATGGTTTCCCTGTTCGAGCCTGGAAAACACTTCCGCGTAGACTTCCGCGCCATCCTTAACAGCCCGCCAGAACAATGTCAGCTCATCGTCACCCGGCCTAATTTCGGGGCAGACATGCGCAAGCAAATTGCCGGAGTCGATACCAGCGTCAATGAAATGCAGACTGCATCCAACTTTCTCGGGCTCACCATTGTATAACGCCCAGAATGTACAGTCCGCACCACGATATTCGGGTGACAGGCCACCGTGCATATTAATGATCCCAAGCCTCCCTTTTTCGAGCAACGCACCTCGAATAAGGGATGTTCCAAAAACCGCAATTACATCAGGATGATGCTCGTCAGCCAACTGAACCACCTTCGGGTGATTTATGTGCGACACTTGTACAACCAAGTCTTCCCTATCCAATCGCGGCGTTTCATCACCAAAGAAAAAATTGGCCTCACCATGTCCAATATAACGTCTGCGGTCACGCAGCCAGCGCCAGATTTTTCGCCATGCATTGTCTGGGCGTAGCACCTTTATCACTTTCTTTACATTCAACTGACTTCCCATCTCCTGCACGATGGCAACCGGCCTGGCAGCCCTGCATAGACGATTGGCCACATACAAATGACGCGGTGAATTGCCACACAGAATCATGACCGATACATTCGACACTCAGTCTGCTCCAGACCTTGCCGGCCTTTGAGGAATTACAATATTGTCCATATCCATCATCAGAGCATCGGCAAAAAATTTCGCCGACCAGTTCGGATATTCGAATCTGGAGTATGCACCCCAGATGGGAGTTGACCCGGCGATGCCGCCTTTCACCACCTCATCCTGATCGTTGATGCGATGATTCTTTTTCAAGAATGTAATGGCGCGCTGCGCTGCGTTGCGCAGCTCAGGCACACCACAGTCCTGCGCAAGACGTATCCAGTTAATACTCATCTGGGCGATCCCAGTGAGACAAGCATAAGTGGCAGTGGCCACCCAGCCATCATTATAGCTGCCCGCCAACCAACCATCGTGACGTTGTATCTTTGCCATAGCGTTGGCAGTTTTCAGCGCACCCTGTATGTAGCGCTCCTCGCCAAGTAATAATCCGCTTTCCAATATGCCTCTAGTGGCATAGGCAATGGTGTGCGTAAAGGGTGAGTGTCCGGGTGCGAAGGCGTTGGTCATAAACCAACCAGAATTTGTCTGCTGCCCCATGGCCCAATTAAGATTACGTATCGCGGCCTGTTTCAGAGGCGCATCGCCTGCGACAAGGGCTGTGCTCAGCAACGCCCAACTGGCGCGGGTATTATACGTGTGGGGAACGTCGTTATGCTCGTATACTCTCCAGCAACCATCGTCATCTTGATGTTGCGCCAACCACGCCCCAGCACGAATCGCAGACTCAAGGCAGTCTTTGCGGTCCAAATGTACATAACCGGCTAACATGCCATGCATGATTTGCCCTGTGTTGAAGATGACTGGACGGCTACCTGCTTCGCCAAAATGGCCGGGAAACGAGCCATCATCATGCTGAATTGATAACTCCCAATCAATGATACGGTGCGCGCGCTGCAGCAGCTCAGGCCGTTCCAGAGCCACAGCGGCGGCAATGAACGTCTCGATAATGTAGCCGCTTGTTTCTGGATAACTCGGCAACCATCCGTCCTCGAAGCTCCAACCTGCGGACACGCCCCCTGCGTCGTTTTCTCCGTCCCTGACATCCTGGGCTCTTTCCAACCATGCTATGGCCGCCGCCAAGTGATCGCGATGCGCGTGTTCAGGTTGCTTGCACGGTGCAAACAAGTCTGCTGCGATGAGTCTAAGATGGCGGCGGCGCCACGGCTTGTAGCGCATGGGCACATGAAGATACTTACCCGGATTCATGCACATCTATCTTCATCTCTCCTATTTGGGGAGAAGCTGGTACTGCCTCTGCTGGCAATGGCACGCAACTAACAACGTAACGATGTTTGCCCGACGCATCGGGAGCAATACTATCCAGCAAACGTAATTCAATATGTGCTTCCGATCCTAACCGCGCTTTAAGGCCGGAGCGTATTTCCGCTTCAGCCTTAATATCCCAAAGCGAATTAGGCACGACCATCACTTCGAATCTATCGACTTTATGCTGGATAAGCTTGAACTCAGCTATACCATCAACGGCCCTCAGGACATAAATTACCGCCAGGGCATGCATAATGGCACCATCTGCGCGCACGATAAAATCGGTCGTGCGCCCCGCGACTTCGCCGATAACGTGCAACCCCTGTCCAGTGCCACACAATTCGTCCGTGAAGCGCACCATATCGCCAGTACGGTATCGGATAAATGGCTGTGCGTCGGAGCATAGACCTGTCATGACAGCCTCACCTACCGTGCCCGGCGCCACAGGAAACCCCGCTTGGTCCAGGACCTCGACGAGGATACTTTCACTCATCAGCAGCATCTGCCCTTGTGGTGTTTCATGCGCTGTAAAGCCAATGTCGCGGCTACCATATTCATTGGCCACCGGCGCACCGAACACCTCTGAAATCAGATTGCGCTGCTCAGGGTAAAGCGGCTCGCCGGTGGTGCACACGACTTTTAGGTTAGGGAGCTCAAGCCGATGGTTGCGGCCTTTGGCATGGGCAGCAAGCAGCGCAACGCTGCTAGCATAGCCGTAGATGCACTTTGGCCGAAAGACCTCAATCGCCCCAATATACTCGTCCATGCTGGCACGTGACATTTCAAATGCGTTGAGCACCAACTGATTCAACAGGCGATCACGGATGGTCTTGATTCGGTCGGTCTTATTCAGTTCCACAGGCGCGCCCCATAGGTAGACTTCAGGCTCACCAGTATCCACGCCCCACCAACGCCTAGCCCTGATTCGCCCAGCCGCATCCGATGCTTGGCGCTTGCGACCGAAATAAAAGATCAAAGGCTCACCACTGGATCCTCCGGTGTTGTATTGATGCGCCCCCCCCCGCACATTGCGCCAAACCATTTGATCGATGTGTACGGACATATCTTGCTTATCCGTGGTTGGAAGGCGGCGAAGCTCTCTCATTGTCAACAGATCCGTATTATCTGAGAGATCAATCCCAGCATCCATGATCCTAGCCGCATGCCATGGGCAGTGTGCTGAAGCCACTCGCAGCAACTTTTTTAGTTTTTGCATTTGCAACCGTTCGATCTCGCAACGGGACAACCACTGGCTTTTCTCCAACTCTTGTAAATAGGAAAAGGTTGGCCTGCCTAAGGCGCGCTCATGGGTAGCATATAAAACACGAGAAATACCAGCGAAAGCCATGTTATTCACTCCCATGAGCTAACAACAGGCTGGCGATCATCCCCTGACGGCTAAAAAGCAAAGAAAAAGGCTTATTCTGAAAGTCCCACACGGATCGATAACCATCTCGATTGATATCACCGATCAGTTTTGACAGGTAGCGCGATGCATCTATGCACTTTCGCTTTTGAAAGTAGATATATCGCCTCCAAAACCAACGTTTGATGGATTGGCAAAAGTTGGCCAGCGGTATGCGTCGGCCACCATTTTGCTATCTGGCGTATGGTTACACACGGCAGTCGATGCTATTCGTGATGCGGCTCATCCTCTTCCATCAAAGAATCGAGTGATCTCACGCACCACGCCGCTCACTTCTTCTTCGCTCATCCCATAGTAAAAAGGCAATCTGAGCACTCTCTCACATACATTCTCGGTGACGGGTAACATGCCTGTTCGGCATCCCATTTTCATTCCCATCGGTGAGGTATGCAGTGGCATGTAGTGGAAAACCGCTAAAATACCTGCCTTTCCAAGATGGGCAATCAGAGCATCCCGCACTTCCACGTCGGAGACCAAGACGTAAAACATATGATAATTCGACTCACACTGATCAGGTATAACCGGAAGCCTTAGCTGCCCTTCAGCCACTAGTGCTTGTAACATCTGGCTATATTGTTCGAAAATTTTTCGGCGCTTGATTGTAATGACTGCCATATTCTCCAGCTGGGCATAAAGAAACGCCGCCAATATGTCGGAGGGGAGATACGACGATCCCACATCCACCCAGGTGTATTTGTCGACCTGGCCACGAAAGAACTGGCTGCGATTGGTGCCCTTTTCACGGATAACCTCGGCGCGCTCGGCAAAGCGCTCGTCGTTGATAACAAAGGCCCCGCCCTCGCCACAAATAAAATTCTTCGTCTCGTGAAAGCTGTAAGCGCCCAAATCGCCAATGGTACCCAGGTAGGCGCCCTTGTATTTTGCATTGACGCCCTGGGCGGCATCTTCAATGACGATCAGCCCATGCTTCTCCGCCAGCGCAGAAATAGCGTCCATGGCGCAGGCAACGCCGGCATAATGAACGCAGACGATAGCCCTGGTTTTGTCCGTAATCAGCTCCTCCAGCTTGCTTTCATCCAGATTCAGGGTGTCCGGTCTTATGTCTGCAAACCTCAGGCGTGCGCCGTGTAAGGCAAAGGCATTGGCTGTTGAGGTAAAAGTGTAAGAAGGCAGGATGACCTCGTCGCCCTCCTTGAACTCGCAGAGAATGGCAGCCATTTCCAGGGCATGCGTACAGGAAGTCGTTAACAGCACCTGCCGGGCGTCAAAGCGCTGCTGCATCAGCTGCTGGCATTTACGCGTGAATTCCCCATCTCCGCTGGTATGGCCGCTTTCGACCGACTGAGCGATGTAATCCAGCTCCTTGCCGATAATAAATGGCTTGTTAAAAGGAATACGGTAATTCATTTTCGGAGTCAGTAAGGCCCATTTCAGCCCTTTTTCATGAAAACGAACAGTTTCTGAGTCCCATAATCTCCTGCCGCCGGCAACTGCGAGAGCCAGCGGTTCCACTCCATATCAGGGTTGGCCACGTTGATCTCTGATCCAAGCGCCTGCGCCAGAAGCGGTTTAAGCACCCTTGTCCCGACATAATACGTACTGGAAAAATTAACCATCTCCCGCAACTCCAGATCAGGAGCCAGCGCCTCTATGAGTTGATCCTCATCCAGGTATTGATTGAATGCAGGCATCGGGATATCAGCCATTCCCCATTCCTGGCGGAACTTGTTCATATTCCGCCATCCCTGCAAGGTGGCCTCGGAAAGCAAAAACAACCCCCCTGACTTGAGGCTGTGAATGCATTGGCGCAAGCCCTGCAACTGCCGCGCCCATGTTTCCAGGTTGATTACCACCCTGGTCACGATCACCTTGTCATAGGCCTCTGACGGCTCGCTCAAGGCGGTAATATCGCCAACGTCGAACTGGGCTGAGCCATGTAGCATGTCAGCCATGTCCTGCAATCTCATCCGGGCCTGGTCGATCATCTCTGGAATATAATCAACGCCTCGAATTTGAATGTTCCTCTGAGAAGCATACTGAATGGTCGAATAGCCATTGGCGCAACCAACATCCAGCACCCGGTCGCCATCCTGCAAGCGCGCGATGATTTCCCGCACCTCCATGTCGATGACCATGCTGTCAGACCACGATGCTGCGGACGACTGCTCGTTTTCCTGCGCCTGCTTCGTCCAGTAATGACGAATTTCTTCCAGATCAAATCTCTCGTTCATTATCCCTTCCTATGACTTTTTTCCACTTCCAGCCGTCTCGCGCACAATGTATAAAGGCCGATCCATCGTCCGAAAATGCATACGGGCCAGATATTCGCCCAGAATCCCAAGAGCGAAAAGCTGTGCGCCTGAGAAAACGGCAATAATGGACGCCAGAAACACAAAACCTGGGACCACGCTGCCCTCGATCAAATAACGTCCGATCACGTAAATCAGTACAACCATCCCGAACGCCGTGAATACAAAGCCCGTGAAGCTGGCCAATTGCAGCGGCATAGCGCTGAACCCCGTCATCATATTGAAGGCATGTGTGATTAGCTTGCGCACGGTGTAGTTGGAGGCCCCCAACCGTCGCGGCTCGTGACGCACAGGCGCCGTCGCGAACTTGGTCGTGCCCCAGGTCAACAACACGTCAACGGACACAAAAGGGCTGCGATAGTCGGCAAACGCCTCTCGCACATGCGTGCGAAAAGCCCGGAAGGCACAAACATTGCGCGCAACATCCACACCCATGGCGCTCTTAAGCGCCATCTTCGTTAGTTTCGAGGCAAGGTCACGGCCAAATCCGTGCTGCTCCTGGATGGGGGGACCATATACCACGTCAAAGCCTTCACTCAACTTGTCCAGTAGCACCTGGATTTCACTTACCGGATGCTGCAGATCGTCATCGATGGTAATGATCACGCCATAGCGGGCGGCGCGGATGCCACAAAGCAAGGCATTATGCTGACCGAAATTACGACTTAAATTGATTCCTCTTACACGCTCATCCGCGCTTGCCAAACTCTGAATAATCTTCCACGAATCATCGCTGCTTCCGTCGTTCACAAGTACGATTTCAAAATCCCGTGCCAGCGTCTGCATCGTAGGAACCAGCTGTCTGCACAATTCAGCCAGGCTTTGCTCAGCATGAAAAACCGGGATTACGACCGAAATGTCTTCCAATACCATGTCGGCGTCCTTAACTCCAGCGATGGCCGGCTTTGTCTCCGCAAACGTGGATGACATGCTACAAACTCCTCGCTAATGGCAAGATACGGTCGAAATTCGCTGATTGGAAGGCGTTGGTCTCACTGGTAATAAACCAGACCATCACATCGACCCAAAAGACTCGCGCTATGCCATGCATAGGAATTCCTTGCTCAACGTTCAGATTGCCGACAGACGAAATTTCCAGCTCCCCTCGCCAAGATGGATCGATCTGGCCGATCAGATCATAGCCCTTATTTTCACACATTCAACAACGTATAAAGGCGTAATTGCTCCGAGCCTGCCTAGGCTTTGCTTCCATGGCAAGAATCACCTTTTCACCCACGGCGGCAAGGCAAAACCGGCCTGGGTCATCGACTTCCTTTAGCGTCACTCTGACGCCTTGCGCATGGCAATTAACGTCACTGCACAAGGTACGATTGAGTGTTTCAGCAGAGGCTCACTTGTTGCGCCCTGCAAGAAATCAGCGCACCCTATTGACGGGCAACCACAAGCGAGATGAGGTCCGTCATCGAAAACAGCAAATCCAACTATTTGATTTCGTAAACAATCCCATCCTGGTACGTGGCCCTCATGCGAATTTGATCTGTTTCCGAGCCACTTATAAGGCTCGAAACAAAAGGACCGTATCCAGGTTCTTCTCCCAACGGATCCCCTGATTCTCCCATGAGTAGTACGATCCAGCGAGCGCCGGTCTTGTTCTTTATCTCAACAAAGTCTCGCTCCATCCATCGAACATCATAGTCCGGGGAATTTGCATATTTGTTGGCCGGAGGAATGGCAAGCCAATAATATTCGTTTGATTCGGCCAACAGCTGAAAGCCGCACTGGCTCGCAAAAACAACTTCACCTGGAGGGACGTGTGATTTCACCCATGCAATAGTGTCAGGCGAAGGACAATATTCCCTGGAAGAGGTGGCGCTGGCACTTGGAGGATATCTAAACTCCAGGAAAAGCGACCATTGGCCATTTATGTACACACCGACAAACAACAGGGCTAACGATATGACCATGTAACAACGCTTGCGGCTCTTTTGTTGACGAAAAACCCACCAAAAAAAAGCTGCGAAAACGAGTATGAGCAACCCTTCTACAGGAAGCATAAAGCGTGGTTCTGAGCGGAAGTGGCCTTGCCCGGCCAACTGGACGATCAGAACAGCCAGATAAATACCTATGTACAAAACAACGGGAGCCAGCCGCCTCATTTTGAGCCCCCATAAGAGTAGCGCCACCAGGACGGCAAAGGATATGGCAAGCACGATTTGGTCAACTGCCGAACCGTCCTCGAACCAGATCAGAAGCCGTCCGGTGAAGTCCCTCTGAAAGGCATTCATAACACCTGAGACAATCAGATACCATGTAGTCTCCGCATTATGGGAAAACGATGGCCTTACTCCCTCCACCCACAGAGTTAGAAATCGTATAAAAAAAGGGCTCCCGACCAATGCCAGACCGGCAAAGTATAGACCGATACGGCGAAATCGCCTCTCCGACAGAGCGTCATAAACAAGGAGTGCCGTAATTGCTGCGATGAGGGTTATCCCGATATAGCGAGTCAAAATTGCAGCCGCTGATATGACGCCAAGAAGCAGCCAGTGCCAACTACCTTGGGCTCCGCTCCGGTTCCTCAACAGAACGAAATATAAAAGAGCTGCTATGGAAAGCGCCACGTAGAGTGTGTCCTCTTTTACGTAGACGCCCCATTTCAGCGATGACATCAACATGGCATACAAAAGTCCAATAACAAAAGCCGGTATTAGCGGCAATCCAACGCGCGCAAGGAAGAAAAGTAAAACAACCGAGATTACAAAGGCTCCCTGCGCAATGCTCCAGCCAGCCGACTTGGGCGATACTCCAGCGTTTATCAGAAGCGCTATAGCTACGTGATAAAGCGGTGGCTTGGTCACTAGGGGCCTCAATTCGGGAGGTTTGGATTCACTGGCGACTGCTGTTGTCAAGCCTTTACCATCGACCAAATTCAAGGCGACATTTATTTCTCTAGCGCCATCAGGAGTTAGTCCGTAACGGCCATCGGCTACCATGGTAGACGTGGTCAGCGCAACACAGAAAAGGAAGACCGCACAAAGATAATTTTTGAAAGAGCATGCTCTTTCGATACCCACTCCCTGGTTAGCTTTCGGGCCTATTGAATCAAGCGTCATCGACATTATTACGCCCTAGCGGCAGGCGCGCGACTGGTCAGAAGGCACACGGTATTTATCACTTTGAATCGATTCGCCTCGGGCCGCCCAGCCCCTCCATGTCTTAGCCATGGGCAATACCATCCCCCTGTGATAGCCCCGTTCCTGGCAGTAGACCCTGATAAAGCGGCAGTAAGCGTTCGCGCACGATAGGCCAGGCAAACTGCTTCGCGACTTCAAGCCCCTCCTGGATCAGGCCTTGCCGCAGCTTGGCGTCGTTAAGAAGGCGTAGCACGGCATCAGCCATGGCCGCATCATTCCCCGGCGGCACGAGCAGGGCCGATTTCCCATCCTCCACCAGAAAAGGAACGCCACCCACATCGGTGCTCACGACCGGCACGGCACTGGCCAATGCTTCCAGTACCGATATCGGCATATTATCGGCCAGGCTTGGATTCATCATCACATCCGCCTGCTGGTAGAGCCCGACCATGCGCTCATTATCCAGCTTGCCAGTAAAAGTGACTGCGTCGGTCATGCCCAGTTCGCCAGCCAGGGTCTGCAACTTTGCAAGGTCCGGCCCCGAGCCTGCAATCGTCAGGCGCGCCGCGGACTTTTGTCGCCGCACCCGGGAAAAAGCACGAATGGCGGTGGCATTATCATAGATGGGCTCAAGATTACGCGTCACGATAAAATGCGGCGCTTCGATCCTATTGCCTGGCGCTGTAGCGCGCGCCGAAAAGCGTTGAAGATCAATCACATTGGGCACGACATGCGTTGTCACACCAAACTTATGAAACACACCCTCTAGAAAGGCGGATGGCACCACCACCGCGGCGGCCTTAACCAGGGTTGGCTGGACGGTGCGAAATGACTTGTTGAAAAAGTTTTCGGCCTCGCCACCCCGGTAGTTTAGCAGCACCGGCACGCCGCGCAGCCAGGCAATCCACACCGCGGGCGCGGCAAAAAGATGCCAGGACCAGCCGGAGTTGGCCATCACATGCACCAGTTGCACACGCCCAGCCATCCTCCAAAGCCGCCATAGATAAGGCAGCAAGCGGGACACGGCCCTGACACCTCGCAAGCGCGCAATCCAGCCTGGCCAGTAAGGGGCATTGACGCGCACGACTTCCACGTTGATCCCCTCCTCACTCAACAGTCTGGTCAACTGGTTCGCCTGATTGGCCATGCCGCCAAACGGCGGCGGCAGGGGGGCAACAAGGCCGAGTCGGTTAAGTTCAGCCATGCTTTGAGGGCTCTAGGAGCGGCTCATATACATCCCTGTAACGGCCCACGCTAGCCTGCCAGTTGCGCTCAGTCTCGACAAAAGCCCTTCCAGCATCGCGCAAGGCATCCCATCGCTCGGGATGCTGCAAAAGACCCAGGATGGCCGCCGCCAGGGCGTGCGCATCACCGGCCTGGAACAGCACGCCGTTGCCACCATCTTCAATCAGCTCGCGATGGCCACCCACGTCGGAAGCCACGAACAATCGCCTCTGGGCCATGGCTTCCAGGGGCTTCAGGGGCGTGACCAGGTCGGTCAGGCGCATAGACAGCCGTGGATAGGCCAGAATGTCGATCAAGCCATAATAGGACTTCACCTGATCATGCGGAACGCGGCCGGCAAACACCACTTTTTCGCCCAGCCCAAGCTCTCCGGCCTGACGTTTCAGATTCTCCTCTTCCGGCCCTCCGCCCACCAGCAACACACGCACATCCGCCCGGCTCTCCAGAATCGAGGGCAGCGCCTCAAGCAGCAGCGAAATGCCCTCATAGGCATAAAAGGAACCGACAAAACCCAACACTGTTGCCCCGGCAATGCCGAGCTGGCTGGCAAGCGTATTATCCGCCTCGACGTGCGCCGGAAAACGACTGACGTCCACCGCATTAGGAATCACCGTCACCTTCTCATCGGCAATGCCCCGGCCAATGATATCGCTCCTCAACCCTTCGCAGATGGTGGTGATGGCATCGGACCTCCTGAGCACGGAGGTTTCCAACCCACGCGTCAGGCGGTAGCGCAATCCGCCCTCGCTGCTGGTGCCATGATCCACCGCTGCATCTTCCCAGAAGGCGCGCACTTCGTAGACGACGGGAATGCCCATGCACTTGCCCACGTTTACCGCAGCCGCGCCGTTTAGCGCAGGTGAATGCGCGTGCAGAATATCGGGCCGCACCTCAGCCGCCACGATGCTCAGGCGCTTTTCCAGGCCGCGGATGATGGCCACCTGATTGAGCACGGGAAGCTTTGAGATGAAGCCGGAAGACCTTGATGTTCGGTAAAAGCCAAGCCCATCGACCTGCTCATACGGCGCCTTTACTTCGGTGGCATGCGCATGTTTGGAACTGGTGATGTGAAAGGTCTCCCAGCCTAGAGCCCGCTGCTGATTGAGGATGGCGCACGTGCGAAAAGTGTAGCCGCTGTGCAGGGGGATCGAGTGATCGAGGATATGCAGGATTCGCAATGTCTGTGCTATTCGGTCAATAGGTGAGTTTTCTACGCATGGCCTGCATGGCTGAAGTCATTACGCTGACTCGGGGTGAAGCGCTCCACCTAGCTTGCTTTCTCTTTTTTCTTTGCGCTGGAACTTTTTCCGCCCGAGGCAGATTTGCCTTCCGCCTTCTCGTCAACTTCGGCATCCCGGGATTCCTCCGAAGCCTTGCTTAGGCCCTCCGCCACTTTGATGTCAACGCCCGTTGAAATAGTGCCGTTGAAATCAAGCTTGTCCCTGGTCTCGACAAAGCCGGGCGGGAAACTGGGCTCATCCACATACTTCAAATGGTAACTGCCGATCGTGATCAAATCATCATTTTTCAGGGAACGGCTGCTGATTCGCTGAGAGTTTACATAGGTGCCGTTTTCGCTTTTCAAATCCTCAATATACACCTCGCCACCATGAGTGATCAGCTGCGCGTGAGTGCGGCTCACGATCTTGTCATCGACATGAATATCATTGTTTGCACGCCTGCCTATAGTGATTCGCTCCTTATACATGGGATATTCGCCTATCGCGTTGCCTTTCAGCGTGATGACGACCTTCCTGATATGTTCGCTGCTGGACAGCCTTGGGTCTCTGCCCAAGGTGTCATCACCACGATTGCGCTCAGCATATGGCACCCATTGCAGCTCCCTGACCGCCTTCGTCACTCCATGCGCGGAAATGGTTTTGACATTGTCAGCGAAGGCGCAGATCAGGGCGGTATCACATAAGGTGTTAATCAGGCGCGGCACGCCACCGGTAAACTTGTACACCAACTGCACAGCCTCATCCGTGAAAAGGCCCGGATTATCGCCTCCTGCCACCTCAATGCGATGGCGAATATAATTGCCAGTGTCTTTCCTGCCCAGCGGCTTCAAATGGAAGCGGAAACGGATGCGTTGCACCAGCTGCTCAAGCTCCGGCGCATTCAATTTTTCATTGAGCTCCGGCTGACCCACCAGCATCACATTGAGGATTTTTTCCTTCTGGGTCTCCAGACCGGACAGCAGACGCACCTCTTCCAGCACGCGCTTGCTCAGGTTCTGGGCCTCATCGACGATAAGCAGCGCCCGCTTGCCCTGCCCATATTGCTCAATGAGATGCATATTGAGCATATTCAACAACTCGACCTTTTTGGCGTTGAATGGATTGAAACCGAATTCGACGAGAATGGCTTGCAAGAACTCCACATCGTTGAGCTGAGTCTGGTGAACTCTCGCCATCAGCACCGAATCATCCAGATCGGCGAGCAAAGCCTGAATAAGCGTTGTCTTACCCGAGCCGATTTCGCCAGTGATCACGACAAAGCTGTCGCGGCTGATGGTGGTGAAATCCATATAGGATTTCGCCCGCGCATGCATCTTGCTCAGATAGAGAAAGCTTGAATCCGGCGTCAATCGAAAAGGATGTTCATTAAAGCCAAAGTGCTGGATATACATGGGCTTACCCCACCCTTCCCAGGATCAAGCCAGCGCCCCCATACCCATTGAACCAACAACCATTATTCCGACCCAACACTCGCTCCTCCAATATGGATGAAAATCCTAGCCCAAGCAGGCAATCGTTGCACATTCTTGCCTGCCCTGTCATGCCAGGCGTCACACTACATCCGCCGCTGGGAATTGCCCACGACATGCATCCGCCTAGCCCCGCTCTCGATCACCTCGATTTCCGCACCATTTTCGCCGGGCTGGAACCACCAGCGCGTCGTCCTGGAAGGGCCGGTGACTTCGCAGCCGACCTTCCCGTTCTTCTCCAGCAGGCGCACCCCGTGAATCGGCTGATCCGCTACCAGGGTGGGCAGTAAAACAACGAGAAACATGTCCTCCATGGCAGGCTCGGAAGGTGACAGCTCGATGCACCAGGCGCCTACTTCCGCATCCCGCCGCCTCTTTGCCTGCACCTCCACCTTGCCGCCCTCATCATAATTCTTCCCATCCACGAAAAAATCCGAACCTTTGCCGCCGACGACGCTGACCTCAGCTCTCCTTGGCAATAGAACATGGCCCTCCAGACTACCACCGGCATGGCCGGACTTAGCGCTAGCCGTCACACGCAGTGAAAACCCCTGGCCCGACACTTCCGGCTTCTCAAGGCTGTGCAACTGCCAGCGTTTGATGAAGTCAGGGCGAGAGGAGGCCACCTGATCAAAAATCACGATGACGTCGTCCACTCGATCGTAGCCGAAGCTCCTCCAGAAGCGCTCCACCCGCTTGCTGCGATGCGAAAACAAACCATCGCCTGATATTGCATTGGTATAGGCTGGCGTGACATCGGCGACTGCAACCACCAGGCCGTCATCCATGAGCACATCCAGCATTTCGCCCGTATGATAAATGTCGCGTTTTCGCTGCCATTCAGTCAGGTCAAGTGGTGCTGCCTCCACGCCCCAGCCGGAGCCAATACGGCGCTGACCGCCATCGTTGGCGATGCTGCGCGGCACCTCACCCTTGGGCGCTGGCGCTGGCACGGAATCACCTGGATCGGTGATAGTTAGGGTGTTGTGCGCGATGGTCTGATAAGTGTAATTCATGTGATGATCAGAGCCATAAATGCCATACAGCCCGCTATCGATGGCTAATGCGCCGCCCTTGTAAATGGTGAAGGCGCCCTGGTCGAGATGACTATGCGACCAGTAGTTGTCGCCCGCCTTGAACGTCACGTAGGTGGCATCATCCGACCAGTCGCTACGCGCCACGACGAGCCCCAACCCATCGAAATGCCGCGAAAGCGGCATCCTGGATATTGCCATCGGATCATACAGTGCCTGACTGCTGAGTGGCCCCCATGGCCAGGAGGTGGGGGCAGGAAGCTTACGTGGCGGCCTCTGGCTGTAGGCTGCCGCATGGCCATATTCCAATGCCAGTGCATGGCGGTCTGGCGCTCTGCGGTTAAAGAACGCCGCATCGCCCCAGCGAAAATGCGTTCCATCCGGGCGCGTGCGGTAAATGAGAAAATCAAGAAAGCCGCGCAATCCTTGTTCGGAGGCAAATACGTCCTCGCCCGTTGCCTTTCTCCACATGGCAGGCACCTGGAACACCGCCTTGCCAATGCCCAGCCCGACGTACTCTCCGCCCTCGTGCCAACCCCCATTCTGGCCCATCACCTGCCGCCAGACAGGCAGCACGCGCTGCTTCCATAAATCCTGGGTAAAAGCCATGACGGGATCATCATCCGACTCCTCGCCATGCAATGCGATGCTGCAAGCCATCAGAGCCTGAAACGGGCTGTTGTACAAATACACGTTGTAGGGAGACAGGCGCTCATCGCGAATATAATCAATCAGATAATTGCAGCCATACGACAACTTGGCGCGCAAATCGCCGCGTTGTCTCTCGCTCCATTGCTCGTACAGCCAATCATAGGCAACAGCGATGGGCTTGACCTGATCATGGCCGCGCCATTCGATTTTGAGGGCCATTAAGCGGCGAAACAATAAATCCAGATCCTGACTGCCTGGCTCGATATAGGCCATCATCGTGGCGGCTTGAAAGTCACCTTCACCACCCTTGGCGCGCCGCCGCTGCTGGACCAGATAATTGGGGTTCTTATCTTTCAGGATCAGCGAGTCGGAGGCGGAAGGCGCGGGAAGGCGCGGCCGTTCATGGCGGAAATGAGTCAGTGCCGGCGTAGTCAGCTTCTCCGGCGCCGGCAGCTTGTGAAGAACGCTCTCATCCACCGCGTACTCAACGGGATCCTGGGCGCGGACGAATGAACCCAACACGATGAGAACCACAAGTGCAGGACCAATCGTCAGCGGTCTAAGAAAGGCCTGCTTCACAACCCCACCACTATCCGGTTCCACCCGCGCCTGTTTGGAAGCCGAAATGACCTGGACAAACCATTCTGTCGCCGCATAGCCAGCGGCAGCGGCGCACATGCCAATCAACACATTGGTCGGATCCGGATGGATTCCAGTATAAAACAGCTTGCCGGATTCAATACATATGGCCGCCAGACCGCCCCAGGCGGCGGCTGCCCAGACCCTTGTCCGCATGGCCAGGCGGATCATGGGCAAGTGCCGCAGCCAACACAGCGGCCCAAACAATAAATACAATGCCGCATTATAGAGCAGGCTGGTCAGCGCTTCCGACTCGGTGGAAAAGTAGTGGTAGTAGAACGGCATAAACTGAACATCGGCCATGCTTTTCAAGCCACGCACCAAACCTGTCCAATCGCCCTTCCCAGACCAGGAAAGCCAGGCGACGCAAGCTAGAAGAGCTGCCGCGCCAGCACTTGTCATTGGCCGTAGCGCGGGGCTGCGCTGAATGCCTTGCACCCAGGCAGGCTTAAACCAATCATACAGAGCTAGGCCTATGGCCACCCCCAGCATGCGGGTCAGAACTGATGCGCCCTGGCTGATGCCGGAGGCCATAAGAAATTGCAGCAACTCCAACGACAACCCCAGGGGGAGCCCGAGCCAGAGCACCGGACTTATCCGCTGCAGCCGTTCACCGGCAAGCAGCAGGCTCAACAGGAAACCAATAGGCGCTGTGGCCAGCACTTCCAAGCCCAGCTTCATAAAGCACTCCGCTCCGGAATCACAGCTGGCATGGGACAGAAACACATGGAAACGGTAGGTATGCAGCTTCCATTCGATCTCCGTCATCGAAACAAGAAAATCGAAGGGAAACAAGCATAGCAGGGAATAGAAAAGCACATAAAAGATCAGAATGGCGCGTATGGCCGCCTTTCCGCCTCCTGCGACCATCCGCGTCAACTCCCCCAACCTGGCGCCAGCGAGACGCCAGACCATCAGGCCGGCGGCCGAACCCAGCAGCTCGACCGTGAGATCATTGAGCGAGACGGTGCGCGGCCTGAAAAATATCTGGGTAAACTCGACGGAGACGGCAACGAGCGCGCAAGCCGCCATGACCAGCAGCATGCGGACAAGCCTTGAGAAACCCCTGCTTTGATCACCCACTACCCAGACAGCCGCCATATACCCCAGTGGGACATAGAGGACGAAATTGGCAATCAGATCAGCCCGCGACTGGATGCCAAGGCGCAAATAGGGAATATGCCGGAATCCTTCCCAGGCCGCAGCCAGGGAGCGAGGAACGAAATCAAAAGGAATCAGGCTGCCGTAAATGATCAGCAACAGATAGGCAATTACAGCCGCAAAGGTATGGCGATGAACATTGTTCATGCGGAGCTCTCGCCAGTTAACCGCCTTGCATACATCGTTCCGCCATCCTTGTATCGCAAAAGTTCTTTCACCAATGTTAAGCTCTATCCGACCCGCCGCATACTACTGGATGGACCGTGCCACTCGATCTTCACGAAGTCGGCATGGAATGGCAGGTTGCACACCAAGTCTTGAAGTGGCGCCAATAAAAAATACTGGGTCAATTGGAGCAGCAATGATAAGCCTGAACGGATTTTCAGCAAAAAATATGCGGCACCTGACGCTATTGGCGCTGTCGTGCCTGACCATGATGTTCAGCGACATCAGCAAAGCTGAACTGGCCGACACCATCGAGACGATCAAGCCCAGCGTGGTTGGCGTCGGCTCCGTGCAGAAGACCAGAGCGCCTCCAGCCCAGCTGCGCGGCACGGGATTCGTCGTCGGCAACGGCCTTTATATCGTGACCAATGCCCATGTCGTCGAGGAGCCTGTCAAGACCGAGAAGAGTGAGCAGTATGCGATTTTCATCGGCACTGGAGCAGACCCGGAAATTCGCGCCGCACGTAAACTTGCCGTCGATAACGTCCATGACCTGGCCCTACTGGAGGTCTCGGGCGCGCCCCTGCCGGCCCTGGAAATCGGCAATTCAGCCCTTGTCAGGGAGGGCAAGACCTATGCCTTTACCGGCTTCCCCATTGGCGCCGTCCTTGGCCTGTACCCGGCCACGCACACAGGCATCGTGTCGGCTAAAACGCCGCTTGTCGCGCCCATGGACAAGGCCCAACAGATCAAGGCGGACGTCATCAAGCACCTGCGCAAGCCTTACGATATCTTCCAACTCGATGCCACCGCTTTTCCCGGCAATAGCGGCAGCCCCCTGTATGATCCCGAGACCGGGCTCGTGTTCGGCGTGCTCAACAAGGTGTTCGTGCAAAAGGCTAAGGAAAGCGCCCTAACCAAACCCAGCGGCATCAGTTATGCCATTCCGTCCGAATTCATTCTCGATTTGCTGCTGCGCGCCGAGCAGGGCAAAGAGGAATAGCTAGGCGCTACTCAGAACCTCTCTCTCGTCCGCCCAGTTCCCTGGTCGCGCCCTCTATCTGGCGCTTAAGCTCCTCAAGCAGCTCGTTGCGTTTGGCCGCGGCAACAACCTCGCCCGGAATGAAGGGTAAAAAACGAACACGAATCGTGCCCGGCTGTTTGATAAACCCCTTCTTCGGCCAGCAGGCCCCAGCATTATGCGCCATCGGCAGGATGCCGGAGCGGGCCCTTTGCGCCAGTACGATGCCTCCAGGCTGATAGTTGCCGGTTTCGCCAACCGGCATACGCGTTCCTTCCGGAAACACGACAACCCAACGGCCGGCCGCCAGAAAACCCTTGCCCTGCTCAATGACCTGCTTTAAGGCCTCGCGCGGATTGCCGCGGCGGATGGCAATGGCGTCGAGCACCCATAAGGCCCAACCGAAGATGGGGATATGAAACAACTCCCTTTTGAGAATCCAGACAAAGGGTGGAACCAGGACCGGCATGGCGATGGTCTCGAAGGCCGACTGGTGTTTGGCCATGACCACGCAGGCCTCGCCCGGCAAGTGCTCTTCTCCCTCGATCTCGACGCGAATGCCGCATAGCAAACGGGCCAGAAACAGGGTGGACGCGGACCATGCCCTGGCCCAGAACCACGCGGCTGAAAAACCAAACGCCCTTGAGAGAATAAGCAAAATCGAAAACATCGGCGTGATGAGAAAATAACAGGCGTTGAACAGAATGGAACGGAACAACAGCATGGCCTACTCCAGCACCGATGCCACGGCCGAGGCTAGATCAGGATAGGCCTCTATGCCCGGATACAGCTTTGCGGAACGCGCATGGATCTCGCCGGCATCGCCATAGCCGGTTTGCACCAGCACAGGCCTCACCCCCGCCGCCACAGCAGCCTGCACATCGCGGACGGAATCGCCGATAAAGACTGCCGCATCGGCACATGCCTCCAAACCAAGCGCCCTCAGCGTATCAAACACCAGTCCGGGCTTCGGCTTGCGGCATTCGCAAGCATCTTCAGGCGCATGAGGGCAATAAGCGGTGTGCGCGATCATGCCGCCGGCTTCCTCGATGGCCAGCATCATCCTGGCGTGGATGGCTTGGAACGTAGCCTGATCAAGCATACCGCGTCCCAGCGCCGACTGGTTGCTGACGATGGCCACGGCAATTTTCTCCCGGCACAGGCGTGCAATCGCTTCAAGGCTGCCTGGAATTGGCCGCCAGGTTTCAAGGTTCAGGATATAATCGGGGGAGTCGTAATTGATCACCCCATCGCGGTCCAATAGCACGGCGCGCACCGAATGCTGGTTCATGCCAAAACGGTAAAGCGATCCGGTCGGCACCGCAATGCATACTGGGCAGGTAAAGCCGCTTACATTTCACCCTCGATATTTATGCCAACATGACGAAATGAAAATAAGCACAACCGTCAATGCAGTCATCCAGAGAACCATTATGGTATTGATACTGGCGGCGTGTCTGTTTGCATGCACGTCACCAGGTAGTTCAAAGGAGATGAACGGCTTCGAACTGGATGGTTCGCTGGTGCCCGAGAACGAGATCATGGGTGGTGGCCCACCGCGCGACGGCATACCCGCTATTCACGCGCCGAAGTTCGCCACGGCGGCCAAAACTGGATTGGACGACGGTGCACGCATTCTCGGCATCTATCGCAACGGTATCGCCAAGGCCTACCCCATCGCCATTCTCAACTGGCATGAAATCGTCAACGACCGGTTTGTGGACGAGGCCGTCGTCATCTCTTATTGCCCGCTGTGCGGCACCGGTATGGCCTTTTCGCCTGAAGTGGCTGGCCGCTCGCTGCGTTTTGGTGTCTCCGGCCTGCTGTACAACAGCGATGTGCTGCTTTACGACCTTGAGACCGAATCATTATGGTCGCAGATTAAAATGCAGGCAGTCAGCGGCCCCCTAAAACGCGAAAGGCTCAGACTGCTGGCCCTGGCCCATACGACATTGCGCGACTGGAAAAGCAGACACCCCGACACCCTCGTGCTCAACCGCGATACCGGCTATGGCCGTAATTACGATGTCAATCCCTATGCCGGCTATGAGCAAATCGATGCCACCATGTTCCCCGTCAGCCAGCAGAGCGACCGATACCACGCCAAAGAGCTGGTGCTCGGCCTGTATACCAATGGCCACGCCAAGGCCTGGCCATTTTCCGAACTGAAGAAGGCCGGCAGCGTTATCCGTGATCAATTCAATGGCCAGCCGGTCAGCGTCCGCTTCGATGACGCCAACAGCTCGGCGCGCGTGCTTGACGAGACAGGCATGGAAATCCCCGGCGTGATCGCCTACTGGTTCGCCTGGTACGCCTTTTACCCCGATACCGAGGTCTATGTAACACCAAGATAAGGGCACTGGCTATATATCGGGGCTTCACTATCCTGTTGATATTATAGAAGGTCTCATACATTTGTCAGAAATTTTTACATACGTAGCTCTACGTATAAGTGCTCGTAACCTTTTGTAATAAAAAGGAATAAATTTTTCTATTAAGAAAAATGGGGCCATATTCGGCCCGAAAAAGTGTCAGGTTTTTTTACAACACCCGCTTTTCTGGCCCGGCCCTTATCTACGCATATTTAATAACTATTTATTTTTGTTATATATATCTCCCCATGGCATAACAGTTGCTAATAAATTAGTTCCATTGATGTTTGGCGGAGTATTTTACATTGCTCCGCCAGGGAGAACCCGACATGAACAGAATAATTAAACTGACCGTACTGAGCGCATTGCTAACTTTAGGGTCGCTTTCGGCATATGCAACGCCAATTCCATGGAACGTCAGTGGCACATTTAATGATTCTGGAACGTTGAGCGGATCGTTTATATATGATGTCGACACGGATATTGTCTCTGGCATCTCTATAACAACCACGGCCGGTAGCATATTAACCGGGTATACATACCCGCTTCCCCACCCTCATTTTGCAAACCCGCCGGGTATGGACGGATTGCCGCTAGTTTCCAATTGGCCTGCTCCCATTGCATCTGACGGGTTTTTAGGACTGATTTTTGCCTCACCTCTTACTAACGCTGGAGGTACAACAGCAATACTCCCGACTTCGTTTGAAGGACAATGCCTAAGTATCTTTTGTATTCCTGGAACTGCTGCTCCCACCACCCGGTTCATCACTTCAGGAACACTGGAATCAGTCCCAGAACCCGCCACGCTAGCTCTCTTGGGTGCCGGGCTTGCCGGACTGGGCTTTTCCAGGCGAAGGAATAACGCATAGATGAGCAGCGTTCACCACCACGATCATCACAATGAGAACGTGAGGCCGTTGATCGGTCTCATTGTCTTGTTGGGATTGATACTCGGATTGATCGTGATGATTCAGGCCCTGGCGGCAGGATCATAGTTAACGGAACGCTTTCTTAGCCCCGCTTTCAAGCGGGGCTTTTTGTTGGAGGGAGGGCAAAAAAACGGGGCGCAATGCGCCCCGTTTGACTGTTGCCGGTTCGGCGAACTAACCGAAGATCGGAAAATGTGCCGATGAGGCCATGAAAAACAGCATCGGAATGGACAGCAGCGTGTTGGTGCGGCTGGCCAGCAGGGCGACGCGGCCAGCGGCGGCCTTTTCTTCAGCGCTGGCGCCCTCAATGACGCCTACGACGATCTTCTGCTTCGGCCAGATAATGAACCAGACGTTGAACCACATGATGATGGCTAACAGCACGCCAAGACGAACATCCCAGCCAGCACTGTCGGCGATCTGCATGTACAGCATCAGGCCGAAAATCAGGGTGAACATCGCGCCCCAGCGGAACCACCACAGGGCGTTGCGCACCAGCCCGCCTTCCTTGAACAGTTCGGCCTTGGTCTCGGCCGAGGCGGTCTTCAGAAACGGCACCTGAATGAAATTGAAATAGTAGAGTATGCCAATCCAGGTAATGCCGGCCAGGAAATGGCCCCAGCGGGCAATGGCATCGACGATGGGCAGGGTCTCGCATTTGCCTAGGCCAATTAGCACCAGAGCTAGCACTGTTCCGGCGGTAATGGTGCCGGCAACGGATTCCAGAGGATTCTTCATAGCACACTCCTTCAATGAACAAGTTTTGTCGCGGCGCGCAATATACGCATGCGCGCAGGGACTTTACACATATTTGTTCTACGGCCTTTTCCACCATCCATTAGGAAAATTCTGAATAGGCGCATCCCTTCTTCTTTTCAGTAAGCAACGGTAAAAACGCGGTTTTACCGTTGCTTACAATATCAAATACTTGCCTGTCGGTATGGTGCCCTGTCCTTGGGCCGCACGGATGCTTTGACTTATTCAGAGCATCCTTAGTGGGAAATACTTGCAACTATAGACGTTTTCACTTACCACTCGCCATATTGGTCTTGCGCTTTCCCGCATTGCATTGTCTTTCAGGCGCGCAGCGTCTATAGAACTGGAACAACGCGAGGGCTGGCGCCAGGCTGGCAATGTACGCCTGGAGGCAACAATGAACGACCAGAAACCATCCCTTTTCCAACGCCTGGGGACGCGTGACTGGATATTTATCGGCGTCATCCTGGTGGTCGTCGCCGGCCTGACCTTCGGCAGCGGCGAACGACAGACCGCGGCCACGCCCAACGACGTCACGCACCAGAACGCCACCTCGCACGAGCAATGCATGACCTGCCACGGCGATGATGGCGTGCGCCCGCGCCCCATCGGCCATCCGGGCAATACGCAGTGTTTCATGTGCCATCTCCAGCCCGAGGGCTGGAAGGGCAAGAGCAAATAAGCGAGGGCTGAAAAGTGCCTCCCATCCGCAAGATCGGCATCGACGTCAAGCCTCCCGCCATCGAGTCGGCGAAGTTGCTGGGCGAGTTGGTCGACTGGCTGGGGCAGCGCAATTGCCAATGCGTGCTGGCCAGCACGGGAGCGGAGGTTGGCCTGCCACTGCCATGCCTGCCGCTGGAAGAGATGCCGGAGGCTGTGGACATCATGATCGTACTCGGCGGCGACGGCAGCCTGTTGCATGTGTCCAGGCGCTTTATCGGCTCTTCCGTCCCAATCATGGGCATCAACCTCGGCCGGCTGGGTTTTCTCACCGATATCCCGGTGGATGGCATGTTCGGGGTGATCGATCAAGTGCTTCAGGGCAACTACACGGTTGAACGGCGCTTCAGCCTGATTGCCGAAACCTGGCGCGATGGCGAACGCGTCGCCGTGGGAACCGCCATCAACGACGTAGTGATGCAACGCAACCAGCACCCGCGCATGATCAGCTTCGAAATGCGCTTGGGCGATAAATTCGTTTTTGGCCTGCGCGCCGACGGCCTGGTGCTGGCCACGCCCACAGGCTCCACCGCCTATGCCCTGTCGGCCGGCGGTCCCATCGTCCATCCCAGTATCGACGCCCTATCGGTTGTGCCGGTCAGCCCGCACACCCTGTCTAACCGACCTATCCTGATACCGGCTGAGGAGGTGGTGGAGCTTCGGCTAACGGAAAGCCCTGCCTTGGCCGCCCTTAACCTCGATGGCCAGGAACATCAGGAATTGCAGGAAGGAGACCGGGTGCTTGTCAGCCGTGGCGACAGCGTGTCCCTGGCATTCCTTCCCGATCGGAATTATTACGAGGTATTGCGCTCCAAGCTGCATTGGGGCGGCCCGGTCAAGGCGGCTGATGCTCGCTGAGCTTCACATCGGGCAATTCGCCCTCATCGAAAAGCTGCACATCTCCTTCGACAAAGGCATGACGGTCTTTTCGGGCGAAACCGGGGCGGGAAAATCCGTTCTGGTCGATGCTCTTGGCGCTGCTTTTGGCTGCCGCGCCAGCGCTGACTGGGTGCGTTTTGGGGCCGAGCGCGCCGAGATCAGCGCCGTGGTCGAAGACCCGGATGAAGCCATAGCTGCCCTGCTGAGCGAACACGATATCGATGCCGGCGATCAGTTGATCGTGCGCCGCCTGATCAGCAGCGAAGGGCGCTCCAAGGCCTATGTCAATGGCACGCCGGCACCGCTTAAGCTCTTGCAGCGCATCGGCGAGGTCTTCCTCGACCTGCACGGCCAGCATGAACACCAACGGCTGCTCGGCGGCGAGTATCAGCGCAATCTTGTTGACGCCCGCCTTGGCCCTGAACTGCTCCACCGTATGGCAGAAGCATTCGAGCAGTGGCGGCAGGCGCAAAAATCGCTGTCGCAATTCCAGTGCGAAAAGGACGATTCAGCCGGACAAAAAGACTGGCTCGGCCAGGAGCTTTCCTGCCTGCAAGCGATCAACCCTGAGCAGGGCCTGGCGGAGCGCCTGCATGCCGAAGTCGAGGCGGGCAGACATTTTGCCCAGATTCAGGACATGGCGGCTAGCGCCCTGGCGCTGCTCGACGAATCCGAATCCAGCGTGCGCGACAATTTGGCGCTGGCCGCGCGCGCCATCGGCCAGGTGGATGAATTCAGACCGCAGCTGGGCGAATGCAGCGATCTGCTTGCCCAGATGGAGGCGCTGCTGGGAGAGATTGCGCCAAATTTGCGCGGCATCGCCGCTGAAGGCTTCGACGCCCAGGCGCTGGCCGCGGCCGAACAGCGGCTGATGGATTTGCACGATGCCATGCGCCGGCACGCCGTCGATGAAGCGGGGCTTGCCAGCCTCATGGATGAGATGCAGGACAAGCTCTCACGGCTTGATACGGCGGCCTGGGACGAAGATGAACTGCAACGCCGCCTCACCTCGGCGCGCAGCGACTATCAGGCGGCGGCGCATGCGCTCAACAAGGCGAGGAAGCAGGCTGCATCAGAGTTGGCCGTGGAGCTTCGGCCATTCATGGATAAGCTGGCGCTGGGCGGCATGCGAGTCGAGATTGAGGTCCGCGCCTCTGAGAACGATGAGAGTGGCTGGTCGCCACATGGCTGGGATGAGATTCGCTTCATGGCTTCATCCAATCCCGGCGAGCCGTTTCGCGAATTGGCGGCGATCGCCTCAGGCGGGGAAATGTCCCGCTTCGTGCTAGCCCTCAAGGGCTGTGGCGCACTGAAATCGGCCCCACCGGTGGCCGTGTTCGACGAGATTGATACCGGCATAGGCGGGGAAACGGCCTGGCACGTGGGCGAGCTTCTTGCCGCCATGGGCAGGGAACGGCAGGTGCTGGTGGTATCGCACCTGGCACAGGTCGCCGCCTGCGCTGACCAGCAGAAATACATCAACAAGAAGGACAAGGATGAGCGCACCATCATCTCCATCGAAACCGTGGAAGCCGATCAGCGCCTGGACGAATTGGCGCGCATGCTGGGGGGCGTGAATGAGCGATCCAGAACCCATGCCGCCGACATGCTCACGCGCGGACAGCACAGCCACGGCACTGTCTGATTTGCCGCATCGAGTCAGCATACGAGCGGCCGAAGCCGGCGACGTGGATCATATCCATCGCCTGCTGCTGCCCTTCGCCGAGAAGGACATCATCCTGCCGCGCAGCAAGGACGACATCTTTCAACACCTGCAGGAGTTTATCGTCGCCGAGTATGACGGTGCGTTTGCGGGTGCCGCCGCCATGCATATTTACGCGAGCAGCCTGGCTGAAGTGCGCTCGCTCGTGGTTGACCCAGAACTTCAGGATCATGGCATCGGCCGGCTGTTGGTGGAGGCTTGCGAAAAATGGGCCGCTGGCCTCGGCGTAATCAGCCTGTTCGCACTGACTTACCTGCCGGATTTCTTCGTACGCATGGGCTACGAGCGCGTAGCCAAGGAAAGCCTGCCGCACAAAATCTGGACGGTTTGCGTGCATTGCCACAAATTCGCCGACTGTGATGAAATCGCGGTGCGAAAAAACCTGTCTGACGCATCGATCAAACCCATGCGCGTGCTACCCATCATCGAGGCAGAGCAGGCCTGATTTAGCGGACAAGTCCCTCAGGAAAACGTACTACCGCGCCAACAGCAGAGCGGCCCATTCGTCCTCTTCGTCCACCCGCTCGAGCTTTAATCCTTCCGCCTCATAGACTCGGCTGACCGTATTCGCCTGCTCAAGCAGCAGGCCGGACAGCACAAGGCGCTTGCCAACGCATCGGCTCAGCATCGGGGCCAGCTCGACAAGGGGGCCCGCCAGGATATTGGCCACGACAAGATCAAAGGTTTCTGTTGGCGGCGCATCATCCAGCCTGCAATCCATGCACACTCCATTGACCCTGGCATTCACCTTGCAGGCATCCACGGCCACTGGATCATTGTCGATTGCCAGCACGTGCGCCACGCCGAGCTTGGCGGCGGCAATAGCGAGAATGCCGGAGCCAGCCCCCAGGTCGAGCATGCTGTTTGAGGTTTGCAGCGCGCACACTCCTTCAATAGCAGTGAGGCATAGCCTGGTGGTGGCATGCGTGCCCGTGCCAAAGGCCATGCCGGGATCAAGCACGATGTCGATCCGCCCTGCTGGCGACGGCGGGCAAAATGCGGGCCGCACCCACAACCGCTCGCCAATGGGCATGGCCCGCCAATCCTTTTGCCAGGCTGTTGCCCAGTCGTCATCCAGTTCCCGAAGCTGGATGGATCCCTCGCCCACGCCAGCCAACAGGGCGGCGGCAGTGATTCTGGCACGCACGAGTTGGGCATCGCCGCCTGCTTCAAACCAGGCCACATGCGCGCTTACGCCGCTATCTGCATCTGTTTCCAGCGCGCTTCCTAGCGCATCCAGCGACATGGCCAGACGCGAAAAATCGTCCCCGCATAGGGCTTGCTCCGGCAGTTTCAATTCCACTAAGGCTTGCATCTGCTCCACACCTCCGCTGCAATAGGGCGTTCCGATACCGAGGAGAGGATATTGTCCGAGCTTTCGCCATTTCGCATGCGCGTGAAATCAAAAGAGCGTTTAACCAGCGCTGAATGTGATGACGTCGTTGTCAAGCTCGATATCGAGCCACTGCCGGGTGAGAGCCTGCCCGTTGCCGTCAGCGGCCAACTCGTGCGCCTGGGCCTGCCGACGCTGAACGATCCTTCGCCGGGCTATTTCGCCATCGCATCCAGCCCCGAAGAGCGCCGCCACTATGAGTTCGTCATCAAGCGCACCAAGGGAATTGGCAAGCTGCTTGCCGACATCGAGCTGGGCGCGCTGGTGGAAGTGGAAGGCCCGATGGGCTCTGGCTTCGATCTGTCGGGCCATCGCGGCCGCGACATCTATTTGATTGGTGTTGGCACCGGCATTGCCTCGCTATGCTCGGTCTGGCGCTCCATCATCAACCATCGTGATGATTTCGGTAAAGTGGGCATTTACGCCGGATTTCTTACGCCGCTTCACCGCTTGCTCACCGATGAACTCGACGCTCTGGGCGAGCACAATATCGAGGTCAACGTATCGGTAACGCTGGGCGGTGACAACTGGGACGGTCCCATCGGTTATGTGCAGGACGCCATCGAAGCCGACGCGCCGGATGGCAATAGCGCCACAGCCTGCCTGTCCGGTATGAACGCAATGGTGGACGCCTGCCGTGAAACACTGCAAAATCTCTGCTTTAATGACGAGCACATCCTCCTCAATCACTGAACAGAGCACACTCACTCTTCCATTGCTATGTCTTGATATCGGCGGCCAGCGTATCGGCGTAGCCGTTTGCGGCCGCCTGGGTCGAAGCGCCCAAGGCATTGCCTGCCTGAACCGCAAGGACAAATCGTGGCCCGTCCATGCGGCAAAACTGGTGCGCGAACATCATTGCTCCGGAATCATCATCGGCCTGCCACGAAACATGGATGGCTCCGAAGGCGCGCAGGCGGCGGATTGCCGGGCGGCGGCCAAGCAGATGCTTGCGGCATGCAATCTGCCGTTGCTGTTCTGGGATGAGCGCCTATCCACTTGGGATGCCAAGCAACGGCTGCGCGAACAAGGCCTGTCGGAGAAAAAAGTGGCTGAGCGCGTCGATCAAACCGCTGCCGCCATCATCCTGGAAAGTTATCTGGCCTCGCACCGGGGGCCCGGCCATGCCTGACATGCTTTATGACCATGCCGCAATCAGCCAGGCGCTCGACCATCTTGCCACCGCCATTGCCCAGGAATCAGCCGGTACGATCAGCCTGATCGGCATCCAGCGCGGCGGCTCAGTGGTGGCTGACGCACTCCAGGCGCGCCTGGAGCAGGCAGGCATGCAGGTTGACCGTGGCAATCTGGATATCAGCTTTTATCGTGACGATCTCGACACCATTGGTCCGCATCCGGAGGTTCACCCCAGCCACATTCCCTACGACATCAACGGCAAAACCCTGTGGCTGGTCGACGATGTGCTCTACACCGGCCGCACCATCCGCGCCGCCCTGGGTGAAATCTTTGACTACGGCCGGCCATGGAGCGTGCGTCTGGCCGTTTTGCTCGACCGCGGTGGACGCGAATTGCCCATTAACGCCGATGCTGTCGGCCTGCACCATGAGGCCCCAGAGGGCATCTCGGTCAAACTGATGCATCAGGGTAGCGAATGGCGCATCATCCAGCAGCGGGTGCAATCATGAAGCGAATTGAGCACCTGCTCGGCATCGCCGAGATGGACAAGGAGCAGATCGAATACCTCCTGAGTATTGGCCATTCCTTTGTCGAGCTCTCGCGCAGACCGGTCAAAAAAGCCCCGGCGCTACGCGGCAAGACCGTAATCAATCTGTTTTTCGAATCCTCGACGCGCACACGCACCAGCTTCGAGATCGCCGGCAAGCGGCTTTCCGCCGATGTCATCAATATCTCCGCTTCGACCAGCGCCACGAAAAAAGGTGAAACCCTGCTGGACACCGGTCATACCCTGGCCGCCATGCGCCCGGATGTTCTCGTCATTCGCCATTCGCTGGCGGGCGCGGCGCATTTTCTCGCCGATTTCCTTAGCGAAACGGCCGTGGTCAACGCAGGCGATGGCGGCCACGAACATCCGACCCAGATCCTTACCGACCTTCTCACGCTCGATCAGGTCTGGGGCGGTGTAGCGGGTAAAACGATCACCATCGTCGGCGACATCGCCCATTCGCGCGTCGCCCGCTCGCATCTAATCGCCGGCCCCAAGCTCGGCTACAAGGTGCAGCTGGTGGCGCCGAAAACACTGCTGCCGATTGGAGTTGAGCGCTTCGGTTGCGAGGTGTTTCACGAGCTCGATGACGCGCTTGAGGGCAGCGATTGCCTGTACATGCTGCGCGTACAATCCGAGCGCCTGGAGTCTGAATGCTGTTTTCCTTCCATACGCGAATACCATGAGGCCTATGGACTGAATATGACGCGCCTGAACAGGGCCAGCCACGATGCCGTGGTGCTGCACCCGGGACCGATGAACCGCGGCGTGGAAATCGCCACGGAGGTGGCCGACGGAGCGGCGAGCCGCATTCTTGACCAGGTGGAAAATGGCGTGGCCGTGCGCATGGCCGTGCTTACCGCTCTCTGTGGCGGCAGCCCGAGCAGCGAAAGTAAACGCGCCAGCCGGAGCGCGCAGAGCAAGGTGGCCAATCAGGCGCAAAGGAAGCTGCTGTGAGCAAAGCTGAGATCTTGCGCATCCAGGGCGGGCGCGTCATTGATCCAGCCAACGGCGTGGATGAAACGGCTGACATCTGGATTGAAGACGGCCGTATCGCCGCCATCGGAGAATTTACCAGCAAGGCCAGTGACACCCTCGATGCCAAGGGCAAAATCGTCTGCCCCGGCCTGATCGATATGCATGTGCACCTGCGCGAGCCGGGCCAGGAATGGAAGGAAGATATCGAATCCGGCTCGCGGGCGGCCGCAGCCGGCGGTGTGACCACAATGTGCTGCATGCCCAATACACAGCCACGACTGGATCAGGCGGGTCTGATCATGCAGGTGATCAAACGGGCCGAGGCCGTAGCTCTGTGCCGGGTGCATCCCATCGCGGCGGTGACGAAAAACCTCGATGGCAAACAGCTTACTGAGATGCGCGAGCTGGTCCGGGCCGGCGCCGTTGCTTTTTCCGATGATGGCATGCCGATCTGGCATGCCGGTGTCATGCGCAAGGCGCTGGAGTATGCCAGCAGCTTCGGCTTTCTCGTGATTCAGCATGCCGAGGAGTTGCATCTGACGCATGGCGGCGCCATCAACGAGGGCTGGGTTTCCACCCAGCTGGGTGTGGCCGGCATGCCAGCCGCGGGCGAAGATGCCATGGTGGCGCGCGACATCATGCTCAGTGAGTTAACCGGCGGCAGCTACCATGTGGCGCATATCTCCTCCGCCGGCAGCGTCGAACAGGTGCGCCAGGCCAGGGCCAGGGGCCTGAAGGTGTCGGCGGAGGCCGCTCCGCATCATTTCGCACTCACCGAGGATGCGGTGCTGGGCTATAACACCGACGCCAAGATGAACCCGCCCCTGCGCACGGAAGAAGACCGGCTGGCGGTGATTGAGGGCTTGCGTGATGGCTCCATCGAAGTCATCGCCACCGATCATGCGCCGCACCATGAAGACGATAAACGTTGCGGGCTTTCATGCGCCGCCTTCGGCATCGTCGGCCTGGAAACCATGCTTCCCGTTTCCCTGGAGCTGGTGCGCGACGGCGTGATATCCATGCCCGAGCTGATCGCCAAGATGACATGCAACCCAGCCCGATTGCTGGGCCTTGACGCCGGCGCGCTATCGCCTGGCGCGGCCGCCGATATCACCATCTTCGATCCCGACGCCGAATGGACGCTTGACCGGCGCAAGCTGTTATCTAAGTCAAAGAACACGCCCTGGCATGGCCAGCACATGACAGGCCGCGTAACACATACGCTTCTGGCGGGGCGCGTGGTGTTCGCCGACGGCCAGATTCGTGCCTGAGCAGCAACGGCATACGATCTACCAAGAAGAGGCCGAGATCATCGCCAATGCCGCCAAGGACGGAGGTCAGTTCATCCTGCGCCTGAAGGCACCGAAAACGGCTGCAAGCGCGGCGCCCGGCCAGTTCGCGCATATCCAGGTAAGCGATGAGCGCCTGCTGCGCCGACCCATCTCCATCATGAGCACCCAGCCCGAGCGCGGCAGCGTTGATATGCTGGTGAAAACAGCCGGCGAGGGCACAAGGCTTCTTTCACGGCGCAAAACGGGCGAGCGGCTATCCATCCTCGGACCTATCGGCTGCGGCTTCGACCTATCGGATACCTCGAAACGCTATGTCTGCATCGGTGGCGGCGTCGGCATCCCGCCGATGATTTTCGCCGCCCAGAGCCTCAAGGGAAAAGCCGATGTGATCGTGTTCGCCGGTTCCGAAGCGCCCTTTCCTTTTGCCCTGAAGCCGTCCGAATTTCTGCTTCCCGGCGTGGCCGGAAACACCATCCTGGCCATCACTTCCCTGGAGGGATGGGGCGTGCCGTCCCGCCTGGCGTCCAATGCCGGCTTCTATGGCTGCTTTGAAGGGCATGTGCCCGATCTCGCCGCCAACTACCTGGCCGCGCTGGACGATGATGAACGCGCGCGCTCGATCATACTCGCCTGCGGCCCGCATGCCATGCTGCACGCCGCCGCCAAGGCCGCGCAACGTTTCGCCATCCCCGCCCAGCTTTGCCTGGAGGAATTTATGGCCTGCGGCATCGGCGGCTGCGCCGGCTGCGTGGTCAAAACAATCGAGGACGGCATCGAGCGCTACCGCCGCGTCTGCGTCGACGGCCCTGTTTTTCCGGCCGATATTCTTCCGGAGTTTGCTTCATGACAAAACTCAGATGTGAACTAGGTATCGTGATGTCCATCGGTTTATCCAGCGATAATTTCTGTTATCCTGCGCGCCTTTCACATTCATGGAGGATGAATTGACCCATTTACGCATCGCAACCCGCGGCTCCCCGCTCGCACTCTGGCAGGCCGATCACGTCGCCTCTGAACTAAGGCGGCTCCACCCCGACCTAAGCACCGAGCTGATCAGAATCAAGACCACCGGCGACAAGATTCTCGACGTGCCGCTGGCCAAGATTGGCGGCAAGGGCCTGTTCACCAAGGAAATCGAGGAAGCCATGCTCGATGACCGCGCCGATCTGGCGGTGCACTCGATGAAGGACGTACCGACGGAACTGCCTGAGGGGCTCGATATCCGCGTTATCCTGGAGCGTGAAGACCCGCGCGATGCCTATGCCACTATCACCGGCGGCGGCTTTGCCACCCTGCCGGAGGATGCCCGCATCGGCACCTCAAGCCTGCGCCGCGTCAGCCAGCTCAAGGCCCGTTTCCCCGGCTTTTCCTTCGTGGCCCTGCGCGGCAACGTGCAGACAAGGCTGAACACACTGGGCACCGAGGTGGAGGCCGTGATTCTGGCCGCCGCGGGCGTAAAACGCCTGAAAATCAGCGATGAGATGCACGGCTATTTCAGTACGGAGGAGATGCTGCCGGCGGTCGCGCAGGGAGCAATCGGCATCGAAACGCGCAGCAATGATGATGCCACCAATGCCTATGTGGATGTCCTGCACCATCAGGATTCCGCCGACCAGGTGGCGGCCGAGCGTGGTTTTCTTGCCCGTCTGGAGGGTGGTTGCCAGGTGCCAATCGGCGCGCATGCCGTGTTGGATGGTGATCAACTCCGCCTTGAAGGCCTTGTCGCTGAGGTGGACGGTTCACTCATCATACGGCGCAGTATTACCGGCGCTCGCTCCGAAGCCGTAAGCCTGGGCGTCAAGCTTGCCGACGAGGTGCTGGATGCCGGAGGCAAGCGCATTCTGGACGCGCTATACGATCAGGAAGCCAACGCGACATAAACTGCCTTGGAGCAGCCATTACAAGATATAAGCGACAATCCGCTTGTTAACGGGATGCAATCGCCACTGCCAGCGTATGGCCGGGTCACCCCCGACCATATCCTGCCAGCCCTGGACTGGGCGCTGTCGGAGAATCGAAGCCGCCTTGCCTCACTAGCCGAGGTTGAGTCACCCAGCTGGGAGAGCCTGATGCTGCCGCTGGAAGAAATGGAGGAGCGTCTGCAGCGCATCTGGGGGCCGGCGACCCATCTCAACGCGGTCCGCGATTCCGACGAATTGCGCCTGATTTACCAGCAAGGCCAGCAAAAGGTATCGGCGTACCAGACCGAACTGGCGCAAAATGAGGCGGTTTTTTCCGCCCTCAAGCGGCTGCGTGAGGATAAATCTTTCTCCGAACTTAGCGTCGAGCAACGGCAGGTTGTCGAGCACGCCCTACGTGATTTTCGCCTGAGCGGAGCCGAATTGCCTGATGATGACAAATCGCGCTTCAAGCACATTCAGTTACGCCTGGCTGGGCTGGCCGCCACGTTTGAGCAGAACGTCATGGACGCCACGCGCGCCTTTGAACTGCACCTGGCGGACGAAAACGACACCGCTGGCCTGCCGGCTTCGGTCCTTGCCTCGGCAAGACAACGGGCTGCGGATACGGACAAGGCGGGCTGGCTATTCACGCTGGATGCGCCCTCCTACATTCCTTTCATACAGTATGCCGAAGGCCGCGATCTGCGGCGGGACATGTACGCCGCCTACGCCACGCGGGCCAGCAGCGGCGAGCTTGATAACGCGCCGCTCATCGGCGAAATCATCAAGCTGAGAAAAGAAGCGGCTGATCTGCTGGGCTTTACCAACTATGCGGATTTATCGCTTGTGCCCAAGATGGCGGAAAGCGTTGAACAGGTCAGCGGTTTTCTACGCGAGCTGGCGAAAAAAAGCCGCCCTCAGGCGGAAACCGAGTTGGCGGAATTGGCGCAATTCGCCGCCGACGAGTTGGACATTGAAACGCTGGAGGCCTGGGATATGGCTTTCGCAACGGAAAGGTTGCGGCAAAAACGTTTCGATTTCAGCCAGGAAGAACTCAAGCCTTATTTCCCCGAATCGCAGGCGCTGGCCGGCCTGTTTTGCGTGGTCGAGCAGCTTTATGGCGTGACGGCGCGCGAGCGCATGGACGCACCCAAGTGGCATGACGCTGTGCGCTACTTCGACCTCATGGATATGGACGGCAAGCTAATCGCCGGCTTCTATCTCGATCCATACGCCAGGGCGCATAAGCGCGGCGGCGCCTGGATGGACGAGTGCACCATCCGCTGGAAAAAGCAAGACGGCGCGCTGCAACTGCCGGTTGCCTATCTGGTGTGCAACTTCGACGCACCGGTGGGCGATAGTCCTGCATTGTGGACGCATGATGAGCTGATCACGCTGTTCCACGAATTCGGCCACGGCCTGCACCATATGCTCACCCAGGTCGAAACCCTGGGCGTGTCTGGCATCCGCGGCGTGGCCTGGGATGCTGTAGAGCTGCCCAGCCAGTTCATGGAGAATTATTGCTGGGAGCGCAAGGCGCTGAACCTGTTTGCCCGCCATTACGAGACAAATGAACCGCTGCCTGATGCGCTGTTTGAGAAAATGCGCGCCGCCAAGACATTCCAGGCCGGCATGCAGATGCTGCGCCAGATCGAGTTCTCCCTGTTTGATGTTCTGCTGCACTCGCAATATGATTCACGGGGCAAGGCTTCAGTACAGGATCTTCTCGACGAGGTGCGTGAAGAGGTGGCCGTGGTGATTCCTCCAGCATTCAATAAGTTTCAGAACAGCTTTGCCCACATCTTCGCCGGCGGCTATGCCGCCGGTTACTACAGCTACAAATGGGCCGAGGTGCTTTCGGCCGACGTCTTTGCCGCTTTCGAGGAAACGGATATCTTCGATCCCAGCACGGCCAGCGCCTTGCGCGAGCAGGTGTTATCACGCGGTGGCAGTATTGACATCATGGATAGCTTCATCGCGTTTCGTGGCCGCAAGCCCGAGATCGACGCCCTGCTGCGGCACAGTGGCATCGCCGCCCAGGCTTCGTCATAATGATTTTTTAGTTAGAATCTGAATGTTCTACGAAACTCAGAGCATTCAAGCAGCCCATAGAGGGGCTGCCACAATGAGGCAGGACAGCCGGATTGGACGGGCGAAGCCCGCCTACAAGGTGAGCGGCTGGATGCCGCGAATCAAAATCAAAACCGCGCTTGTAGTTTTGCAGGGGGTTTAATCTCTATTGATCGAGGCGAATGGTGACTTTATCTAGGCAATACTCAACCGACGATCTGCGTATTGGCGGTATGCAGGAGGTGATCCCTCCCAAGCTGGTCCATAGCGAATACCCGATCAGCGAGACGGCCGCCAAAACCACCTGTGAGGCGCGCCGCGCCGTGCATAGTATTCTTAGCGGCACGGATGATCGCCTGCTCGTGGTCATCGGCCCCTGCTCCATTCACAACATCGATGCCGCCTTGGAATACGCCAGGCGCTTGCGGGCGGTGCATAACGAGCTGTCCGACAACCTGCTGATTATCATGCGCGTCTATTTTGAAAAGCCGCGCACCACCGTCGGCTGGAAGGGACTGATCAACGATCCCAACCTCGACGGCACCTTCCAGATCAACAAAGGGCTGCGGCTGGCGCGCAAGCTTCTGATCGACATCAATGATCTTGGCATACCGGCTGGCACCGAGTTTCTCGACCTGATCAGCCCGCAGTATGTCGCCGATCTGGTAAGCTGGGGGGCGATTGGCGCGCGCACCACCGAGAGCCAGGTTCATCGTGAGCTGGCCAGCGGCCTGTCCTGCCCGGTTGGCTTCAAGAACGCCACCGATGGCGGCTTGGGCGTGGCCATCGACGCCATCCGTTCGGCCTCGCATCCGCACCATTTTCTGTCGCTAACCAAGGAAGGGCGCTCAGCCATTTTTTCCACCATCGGCAACAGCGACTGCCACATCATCCTGCGCGGCGGCATTGAGCCGAATTACGATGGTGAGAATGTGAACAGTGCATCAGCCCAGCTGGAAGCAGCCGGCCTGCCTCCCCGGCTGATGATCGACTTTTCCCATGCCAACAGCCAAAAGCAGTACGAGCGTCAAATCACGGTCGGCCATGATGTGGCGGCACAGATCGAATCGGGCGAGCATCGCATCTTTGGCGTTATGATCGAAAGCCATCTCGTGGCCGGCCGCCAGAATGTATCGGAGGGCAAAGAGCTAGTGTTCGGCCAGAGCGTCACCGACGCCTGCATTGGCTGGAAAGCCACGGAGGCTTTGCTGCGTCACCTGGCGAACGCCGTTCGCATTCGCCGCTCACATCATGGGGTGGCCAGCACAACCTGATGCCCGGCCCCAGTCACCGGACCGGGGACTTACAGAGAATCAGCTATCCTCAGCTGCGCGTGGATCGTCAATATCAAATGCGGTTTCGCCAGTTTCGAATACAATTTTCAGGAATGGGATGCAGCCGCCGCACTCCACGCCAGCGCCAGCCTTGCGCGCCGCTTCCATGCTGCCCAGCTTCTTAAGCTCTTCAAAACTCACGTTCAGGCACTCGCAACGATTTACGCACAACCCTTCTTCGTCCATGTTAGCTCCTAAAAGGACATTCTCAAAAATGTTGAATAAATCAGCGTTTCCCTAATGCATCGCCGAAGTTTGCGCCGCGAGATCCTTCTTGCTCTCGGGCGGCATCTGGTCCCAAAGCTGCTTCATTCGGACCTCCGCATCCTGGTACTCCTTGGCCGTTAATTTTGGCATCACCACGCGCATGTATCGCTTGGAGCTGTTGTCGCCATACGAGGCGGCCAGCCAGAACCATATGAAGGATTCCTGGTAATTGCGCTCCACGCCATCGCCGGTGCCATAGATGTGGCCAAGCTGATACTGCGCCTTGGCATAGCCATGCCTGCCGGCATCCAGAAACAGTTCTCTGGCCTTGTCCAGGTCTTTCGCTACATTTTCTCCCTGCGCGTAGAGCAACCCCAGTTGGTATTTGGCTTGGGCGTTGCCCTTTCCGGCAGCCTCATTGAGCAGCTGGATAGCTCCAGCCCAGTTCTCCGCCACCATTTGATCGAGGGCGCGAGAGTATGTATCCGCCGCCGGCATGTAGGCCCTGGGCGCATCGAAATCGGCTCTGTCCGCGCCACATCCGCCGAGCACAACGCTCAACAAAAACATGCAGACAATCGGTAAAGCCAACGAATTACGCAAAATCAACAAACTCACCCCATCAAGCGGCTGCGCCGCATTTTGACTGTTGATGGCCTGAAAAAGCTCAACTTGCAGCTATTCCAGAGCATCCATAATCATACCGCGCCATGGCGACTTGCAAAGCACGAAATGATCTTCTTGCGCGAAACCCAACATTGTTTCTAAGCTGACGCATGAGCACCAAAACAATCACCGTAGCCGCCGTACAGATGCGCTGCGAGCCTTGCCAAATCGGCTGCAATCTTGAGCACGCTGGAAATATGGTCGAAAAAGCCGCCCAGCTCGGTGCACAGCTCGTTCTGCTGCCTGAGCTGATGCCGGGAGGATACAACCTGACCGAGGCCATCTGGGGTGGAGCCGAGCCAGCCAACGGCCGCTCGGTGACCTGGCTGATGGCCACCGCCAAACGCCTGGGCATTTATCTCGGCATGAGCTATCTGGAAGCCGAGGGCAGGGATTTCTACAACGCCTTCGTGCTGGCCACGCCCAAGGGAAAGATCGCCGGCCGCGTGCGCAAAAATCCGCCCGCCTCGGTGGAGGCTTATTTCTATAAGGCCGGAAGCGATGCGCATGTCATCGACACCGACATCGGCCGCATCGGCGTTGGCATCTGTTACGAAAATCTCCTTCATGAGCGGCTTTGCGAGCTGATGGATGCCTCGGTCGATCTGGTATTGCAACCGACGTCGGCGGGCAGGCCGAAGCCGATGCTGCCCGGCGATGTCAGGCGCTTCGACCACATGCTACAACAGGGACCGCCGCATCACGCCAGCATGCTCGGCGTACCGGTGGTGATGGCTAACAAATCGGGACCGCTGGAAACAAATATGCCAAGCTGGCTGCCGAAGCTTAAGAGCAGCTTTCCCGGATTGTCGGCGATTGTTGATTCGGACGCTTCGGTCAAAGCCTCGCTCGGCGAGGATGAAGGCGTGATTGTCGCCGACGTGAATCTTGATCCGGAGCGCAAACGTCAGGAGCGGCCACAATGCCATGGGACACGCTGGGCCATGCCGGTGCCCTGGTATGCATTCTTATGGCCGCTGACTCAGAAGATGGGTGAAAAGGCGTACGCCGATAACGCCCGTCGCGCCGCTTGCGCCAAAACCGCCGCCAACCGACGCTAAGATGTTATTCGCGTTTGTACGCCGTCGAATAAAGTAAAGCGCCCCTGAGATTAAGTATGTCTCATCGTCTGGGAACTTGTTTGAAAAACTATTGTACTGCCTGTGGTTTCATTGTTCTTCTCTATTCTGGCGCTTCACATTCTTGCTTGCATTCATGGCAATAGAACAAGTCTTTATCAGTCTCAGAAGCTATAGTAGTTAATTCATGTATATAGCCACTGCGAACGAGGCAGAAGGGACAAGGATACTTTTGCTCCCGAATCATTTGCTTAATTTGATGGTAATCATTTACGGTGTATTCCCTAACCCGTCCAAGAGCCACCTCCTTCTCGGCAAGCTGATCGTTAAGCCGTTGTACTTTTGCTTCTGCATCCGCACGTTTCTCAATCGCGCTAGCAACTTCGCGTTCAAGAATGTCGTGTTGGGATTTAAGTGCGCTAACGTATAGGTTAAACATATGTGCCCTCCAACAATATAACTCACTAGACATGAGTTTAGCCTAGAAGGTGCCTACGTGAGGGGATGATCTCCATGAATTAAGTAAAGCGTCCCCGGAATTAAGACCGATTACAGCGGAAATTACGATGAATATGGATCAGGAACAGAAAAATTTATGGCGCGATTATAACTTCAAACGAGTGAAATTGAGTGATTGGGTTCATGAAATTCCAGAGTTGGTACAATTAGAGCAAGACAAGAAATGGGAGATAGGAAAGATGAGGTAAAGAAAAGGATTCGAAGAGAAGGCGCAAGATATTGAGGAAAACATAGACCTAGGTGATTTCGTGTAGCTCATCAGATAGCAGCACGGCAGCGACTAATAAAACTAACGAGTTCAGAATTTGATGCTCAACGAGCTTGGGGGTCATACCACTCAGCTTTTATGGGTGGAAGTTGTTGGATCATGCCCAGATAATCTTTCAACTTCTCGCATTTGGTAAATTCCATTATCTCATTGATTTCATTTCGGCACTTTTCTCTCATCCATAGTGATGGAAGTGTGTTTTCTCCATTAGGGTCAGGAGTAAAGTTTACTGCAACGTTAAGATAGTCCATGTTCTTGGTATCACCATAAAGTTTGATCAGCCTGTCATTTACCAAACCTCTTGCCTGATCTAACACTAAATCCTTTTTGAGCCCTGCTGCAATTTCATCAGTCGCTTCATTTGGGATGTCATTAATTGAAATCGTTGTCCTGCACATAAGCAAATGATGATCCTTACAATCAGGCATTAGCACGATAACTTCTAAAAATTCTTCACCATCAGAAAGGTTTCCCTCCGAGGCTATGATAGTAACCGAGCCCAATCTTGGAAGGTGGTTGCTCAGATACATCTGAAAATTTCTCACTTATTATCTCCCCTGTTACCTTAATGTCCGGAACCTTGTATGCGCTCTAACTAAGATAATATAAATACTCGATATTCCACATATTACCCTTCTATAGGCAGACTTGCTTTCCTCCATATAGCATATTAAAGCTCAAACATGGAGTTTATTATGCACCCTCTAAGCGATGAGCCTAGCTGGCCAACTCCTGATTGGGGTGTCCACCAAACGTGGGTAAGATCATTTCGACCCAAAGCTGGCATTCAGCTCCTGCTCAGGATAATGATGGGCTTATTTCATGGGGGCAGGTCGCATCCAATTTTACATTTCTAAAGAATCTTCGCCTGGCGGGGGCAGACGTATTTCGGCAGAACTATCCCTATATTCACTGTAAAAACACGAAATGGAATCATCTGGAACAGCATAATCCGCAGAGGCATAAATGACGCCATCTGGTGCCGTTAATTGAACCATGTTTTCATACCATGTCGCATACTCGGGATTTTCACCCCGGCCATCGTTTACAATCTCTGGGAACGCTTTCAGGATCATTTCAGCCAATACGCTCGGGGTCTCGAAGCCCTTATCTCCAAAGCGGTCTGTCGTCAAATCATCACCAACTGAGCCGGCCGGATAACGTAGCGAGTATGATGCACGTCCAAGCCGTGCTCCGTGCACCTGGCTCACGCAGCTGACAGGCACAATTGCATATCTCCAGAAACACCCGGATGGAGCCATGCTTGGCACGAGCCTGATACGTTCATATCCCATCTTGTGCATCTCGTTAACTGCCAGCATGATCTTCCTGGCAATCTTCATGATTTGGCTCTAGACGTTTTGATGTCGGTCATAATTATTATTACGCCTCCTTCGGCCAAAAGGGGCGGTCATTCAACAATTGCAGTACGAATAGCCTATCTCGCCTAACCAATTTAACTTCTCTGGGTAATATCAATGGATTGCTCAAATAAAATAGTCGGTTTAACGCATCAAGTCATCGTTATAAAAGACTCGTGCATACCTTCTTTGACTCCTTCTTGAATTTCTTCGCAGTCTTTTTCTCTTTCAGAGTCATGGCCGCTTTCTTCTTGTTCTCTCTACTGTTTTTTTGCTCTTTGCTCATATTTTTTCGCTCCTGATAATACGATCTATGGCACTGAATTGGTTTGCGGTCAGAATTTCGGGGAAAGTCTTAGCCATTCCCTGAGCCATATGCGCTCGATGTGATTATGATTTGCCTGTGAGCCAGGCTGCTGAAGAAGAGATGTAACAAAGCGGTAGACGTTATCTTCCTACTGACTATCCGTAAACAGAGTACGCTATCGTTATCAAAATATCCAGTTACTTTCAATTGTGCTCGGCGCACTCGCGACAACTATCAAGGCTCAGATGTTTCCCGAGGCAGGCCCTCAACTCTCTGAATCTATCTATCCCGCGAGAAGACCTCGGCCGCATGTTCCAGCTGAGGAGTACAATTTGCTCAGCAGGTCATTGCACTAGTCCGGCAGGTGAGTGCATCCGAACTTGGCAACCTGCAGCACTATGGCGAGTGTCCACTTATGGCCGCAACCGGACATTCATCCTCTCTTACGAAATAGCCCCTTTGATCCACTCTCGGCTGAAGATCTACAACAGATAGTCTATATTCAAGGGAAAGATGCATGGGAGTGCTTAGTTAGCTAACGAGTTAAGCTTCTGTGGGGGATGGATTGAATGAATAGGAATCTTACTTCCTTGAAGTGGCTACTGCCGGCAATTGCCTTGATTGTTATGTCGAGTGGGGCTTTTGCTGCTGACTGCCCCTCTGACATCAAAGCTGTAACAAATGAAGATGCAAAGGTCCCTGTCGAAATACTGGCTTATCAAGTCAAACCGCTGACAAAGTGCGAACTTGAAGCTGAAGCGCATGCGTGGCTTTTGTTGCTGAAAGAAAAAGTAGCAGAAATCAGCAACGCTGAAGTGGCAGCAATCTACAAGAAGGAAGAGATAAAAAAAGATAAGGAAGTTGAGGCGGCACTGGAAGATGTAAAGGAAGCAAAAGAAGACGCAGACAGTGAAGAGGCAAGGGAGGCTACCCAGGAAGCGAAGGAAACTTTAAAGGAAGCGAAGGAAATTGAAAAGAAATCTGCTCAAGACGCTTCAGTACAAAAGGCAATTAAGGCTGCAGAAATCAAGGCAAAGGAAGAGGGGAATTCTGTCGCTGCATCAGACAAAACAAAAGAGGCAAAGGCAGATCTCAAAACCGCATTACTCAAGCATGTCACAGATTTAATGGCAGAAAGAACAGCGCTTATCGATCGGTTTAATGTTGTACTGACTGAACTGGATGCCAAAGGTGGTGAGACTAAGGAATATGATACTTATATTAAGGCAGTATCTGGTATCAAGGTTGATGTAACTGACGCGAGTGCGACATGGACAACGATTACCGGCTGGTTAATGTCAGCAGAGGGTGGGTTTCGCTGGGCCGTCAACTTAATCCAGTTTATTGTTATTGTGATTGTGTTTTATCTGTTCTCGATTGTTGCGGGAAAAGCTACACAGAAGGCGTTTTCGAAGTCGAAGCATTTCTCATTATTATTACGTGAATTCCTGGCGCTGAGTGCGCGTCGCCTCGTTTTGTTCATTGGGTTTTTTGTAGGTCTTTCTGCCCTGGAAGTTAATATTGGGCCCGTACTCGCTATCATCGGTGCTGCCGGTTTCGTGATTGCGTTTGCACTGCAGAATTCCCTTAGTAACTTTGCCAGTGGCATCCTAATGTTGATTTATCGACCATTTGATTTAGGTGATTTGATTAATGTGGCGGGTGTGCTTGGCAAGGTCGAGTCAATGAATCTACTATCTACACAACTAAGAACGCCGGATAACCAGCTTGTTATCGTTCCCAATAATTCGGCTTGGGGTGATGTTATTACAAATGTTACAGGTATCACGCAGCGTCGCGTAGATATGGTATTTGGTATCGGTTACAGCGATGATATTGATAAAGTGCAGAATATCCTGGAAGACATTGTAAATGGGCATGAGCTTGTTTTGAAAGAGCCCGAATCTGTTGTGAAGCTTCATGAGCTTGCAGATTCATCGGTTAACTTTATTTGCCGCCCTTGGGTCAAGCCTGAAAATTACTGGGATGTTTACTGGGATATTACGCGAGAAGTTAAACGCCGCTTTGATGCCGAGGGTGTTTCTATACCATTTCCACAGCGAGATGTTCATCTTTACCAGGAAGCAACGAGCACAACATAAAGCTTCTATTTTAATATCTTTGCATCTGTAAGTTATGTCCACTTCTGGCCGAAGGCGGTCATTAGGTGAAGGTCTGCTTATGACCCATACCTGGCTGAAAGGCCAATCGTATGTGCTGATACATTAAAATAACACTTGACTATGATTATCAGTTACTATTGCTTGGTCCGCTCGATTGACCCAAAGGTCAACAGGAGGCGTAAATATGACTAGGCAAACAAAACAAGATATTGAAGGGTTCGCAGTAATTGGCACGCTAGGCGGAACAACGATGGCATTCTTTTTACTACTTTTAATCTAAAAAAGTCAGGCTCAGAAAAAACACCCCGGTTCGCCGGGGGTTTTTTATCTAAATAATGTAAATCCCTGAATGTCCACTATTGGCGGTGGTCTCAGGTGGTGGACGCAACACTTAATTCAAGTCAACGGCAACCGTCTGGCCAGAACCCATACCATAAAAGAGGATTGCGGTCTCAACGCACTGTTCCCCTTCAGCTGCACTTTACGATGAGGCTCATCGATTAGGAGCTATATTACAAATGCTTATCGATAAAAGCTTTGACGCGGGATCGAAAGCCAGCGTCCTTGCCAAGGGGCGAATACAACTTGTCGCCGAACTGCAATTGCTTCAGTCGCTCATCCATTTTCTTTATCTGAGCCGTTAGTTCGCCCGAACTATCAAAGACCTTCTGCGCACCACTTCCACCAGCACCGATCTCATCAACTAGTGAGGCAATGGAATCGAGCGCTTGCTTGACCTGCGGGTTGGCAGCCGGTGTTGATGCTTGGCTTAACATATCTTGCATTTGGTCCGCCCGCTTCTTGAGCGACTTATCTCTGGCAACAAGTGCTTCGAGACTCGTCTGCAAATCCTGGACGGCGCTGGCCAGCCTCTGGTTCAGGCCCTCTACATCCTCCGTGAAACGGGTCGCACGGAGAAGCGTTTCAACCATGCTACGGTTCTTGGCTTCCAGATAGGCATCAATCACAAAATGCATATCGATGAAGACGAGTTTGTTCAGCGCCTGAATGATCTGACTCAGGCCCTTAGCATCGCCCTGGTAACGGTCAGCAATTAAACCGACGAACTGATTCAGCATGAAACAATAGCCGCTCATATACCAACTGGGAGATAATCCGATGCGCATGTGAGCCAGACCAATTTGTTCGGCCTGGTCGAATTGGGCTTTACCGGGATTGGCCGTGAACAGGGTCTTCAACCAGTGGCGCTTTTGCGCACTGCGGGCGCTCGCGATTGCTTCTTTATCTGAAAACAGTTTCTTTAATGTGGGTTCCTGAAGAATATGCGCATAGAACTTGTCCAGCGATTCATCAATACCATCTTCGATCAGGCTCTGAACACTCTGCATCGTCGACGTCGTAGCGTCATCAAGCTGAAGAAACCGTATTCGCTCTTCAACATCCTCTTCGTAAGCCATGTTTCACCCCCCCCCCCCTAATCCAGCTCCCATCCAAACTAACATAGGCCCCTTGAAACGCTAAAAAATAAGGTTATTACCTACTAAATACCTGTTTCCTTCTCAACTTTAAAGCCCATTGACATGCAGCCTATTTGAACACGCAGCTCTTGGTGTATTCCGCCGCTTCGCTGGCGGTCCAATCGGCTTTGGGTTTTTCCTTCATCTGCTTGCACCATGCCTCGCTGCCGACTTCGGGCGAGCATGCGGCCCCAAGCATCATCACGGCGACTAATAGAACTCCGATTATCAATCCGCTTTTCATATCCACCTCCTGAAACCTTGTTTCTTTTCATTGCCTCAGGACCAAATCATGAAGCCTGGAGAGCTCAATTGAAAGGCGGAGTATTGACGTGCATCAAAGTGTTATCCGAGCTACGATGTAATTCTGGATAGGGATCATTTGGTCAGGAGCGAAATGAACAACGGCATGCAAAGTCTTCGGCGCGAGCAGGATCATGCTCACCTGATACTCGAACATTCACCACTCGGATCGGGTATGCGAGCGCTGCTGGTCGCTATAGGAACGCTGTCCGTGTTCCTGGGAATCATCGGCATCGTCTTGCCGCTTGTTCCTACGACCCCCTTCCTTCTTCTCGCCGCTGCCTGTTACGCGCGCAGTTCAGAGAAATGCTACCAGTGGCTGCTCAATCACAAGTGGTTTGGCGAATACATTTACAATTACAGGGCCGGCAAGGGGATTCCGCTTAAGGTCAAGGTGACGATGATTGGCTTTATCTGGCTTACCATCGGCACGACAGCGGGGTTCACGATCGACATCGTCTGGGTTCAAATCATGCTTGTTTGCATTGCCACCGGAGTGACGGCGCAGTTGTGCTACCTGCCGACCCTCAAGCGGGAAAAACTGACTCGCGGCTGATTTCAGAGAACTCTACAACCATTGCAGCGGCGGCTCACTTAGTCTGGCCGCCTGCTCTTTCAGCGAAAGAATATGCTCCTCCCAATAGCGCTGGCTGTTGAACCAGGGAAAGGCCGCCTTGAAGGCGGGGTCGGGCCAGCGACGGGCCAGCCAGGCGGCGTAATGCATCATGCGCAGGGTTCGTAGAGGCTCGATAAGCGACAGCTCGCGACTGTCGAAATCACAGAAGCGGACGTAGCCTTCCATAAAGGCCTTGAGGCCGGTTTGCATATGCGCTTCCTCGCCTGTAAGAAACATCCATATATCCTGCACGGCGGGACCCATGCGGGCATCATCGAAATCGACGATATGCGGCCCATCATCGGTCCACAGGATGTTGCCGGGATGGCAATCGCCATGCAGACGGATGTGCCGCGCCTCAATGCTGGCGAAAACCTCCTCGATATGGTCGAGCATGTCCTCCGCCAAGCGTTCGTAGGCGGCCTCCAACTCCAGCGGCAAAAAACCGTTGCCCAGCAGAAACGTGTAGGAATCATCGCCGAAGTGCTCGATATTCAGCGTCGGCCGGTGGGCAAAATCCTGGCAGGCGCCCAGCGCATGGATGCGCCCCATGAAACGGCCGAGCCGCTCCAGATGCTCGGCGTTTTCGAGATCCGGCGCCCGGCCTCCCGCCAGCGGGTAGAGCGAGAAGCGGTACGGCCCGTGATGAAAAAGTGTCTTCCCATCAATCGTCAACGGCGGCACCACGGGAATCTCCTGCGCCACCAGATCGAGCGTGAATGTATGCTCCTCAAGGATGGCCTCATCGCTCCAGCGCGCCGGCCTGTAGAACTTGGCCACAACGGGCCTTTCGTCATGAAGGCCGACCCGGAAAACGCGATTCTCGTAGCTGTTCAGCGCCAGCAGTCCACCGTCGCAATCCAGCCCTGTCGATTCAATGGCTTCCAGGATGACATCGGGGCTGAGCGCATAAAACGGCTCATTCTGTTTGCCGGAAGGATCGGCGCGCTGTATGTCGGATTCGTGATGCATGATCGAGGCCTGCCAGCTTATCGCTTCATGATGGCAAGCAGAACAACTATCTCATCAGGGAAATGTGTTCACACGTGATAGCCCTTAGCGAGCGGTAAGGCGAATTGAAATGTCGCACCCTTGTCCGGTTTGCTCCGAACGCTGATTTCGCAACCGTGCAGGTCAAGAATCCGCCTGACGATCGCCAGCCCGAGGCCTGCGTATCCACCACCCCGGTGCGGGTTGTCCACCTGGTAAAAACGCTCGAAAATCCTGGCAATCTCCTGCTCGGGTATGCCACAGCCATTATCGGACACGCTGACGTGTAAGGCATCATTCGCCTGCTTCAACGCAATGCGTATCCCACCCTTGTCGGTATGGCGCATGGCGTTCGACACAAGGTTTTCCAGCACGCGCTGGATCATGGCGATATCCGCGAACACGAACGGCGCGGCCCTGTCGCCGGCAAGATTTAGACTTAACCCCTTTTCCTGCGCGGCTGGCTCGAACTGCTGCAACACATCCTGCGCCAGCTCGGCCAGTGAAAACGGCTCTCGTTGCGGTTCCGATTCAGCGGCTTCAAGCTTGGCCAGCTCGAAAAGCTCGTCGATTAGGGCTTGCAGCCTGTTGCTGTGCGCCAGCGCCTGGCCCAGGTATTGCGTGCGGGTCTGTGGATCGAGTTCGTCCGCCTTAAGTTGCAGGGTTTCCAGGTAGCCATGCAGGGTGGATAAAGGCGTGCGCAGATCGTGCGAGATATTGGCAATGAGCTCGCGGCGCCTGGAATCCTGTGACCGCAGTTTCTGCAATTGCGCCTGGATGCGGCCGGCCATTTGCTCGAACGTAGATCCAAGCTGATCTATTTCATCACGTGCCGCACTGCCACCCATCACCCGGACGGATGTTTGAAAATCGCTGTCGCGAAAATCGACCATCTCCCTCGACAGAATACGTAGACGCCGAGTCAGCACATGGAACACGAACAGGCCGATAATCAAGCCGACCGCCAAGCTGGCACCGACGACCCACACGTTTGCACGCATGGCCTGCTGCTCACGAATCATTTGCTCGGCCATATCGAATTGCTCGCCGCGCAGGATGACGTAGAGATAGCCTTCGGGCGTAGCTGGCGACGGCACCGGGGTGACGGAAAAGACTTTTTGCCTGTCCCCGGCTCTCGGGTCGTCGCCCAGCAGGGGAAACATTCCACCCTCGAGAAACTGCCGGATCGGTGTCAGCGACACGCGCTGTCGTTTCACGCGCTGTGGATCGGCCGAGTAGGACAGAATCCTGCCCTCGGGATCGAGCAGGTAAATCTCGATGGCCGGATTGATATCCATGTACATCTTGAAGGTGTCCTGCAGAGCTTTCTGGTCCAGGCGGTTTTCCCGCACCAGATTGCGCTCGGCGACGATGTTTTTCGCCAGCTCCCGGTTAAGCGACTGACTGATCTCCTGCAGGTCGCGCTCGGCCATGGTGAATGTCAGCGTCGTGTAAACAACGCCGATGACGGCCAGAATCGCCGCGAATACAATCGCCAGCCGGGTGTAGAGGGAATGCCACATCAGGCGCGGTCGGCGAACTTGTAGCCCACACCCCATACCGTCAGGATGTATTCAGGCTTGGCGGGGTCCTTTTCGACCTTGGCCCTGAGCCGGTTGATGTGCGAATTGACCGTGTGCTCGTAGCCCTCGTAATGGTAGCCCCAAACCTGATCGAGCAATTGCAGCCGTGTGAAAACCCGGCCGGGATGACGCACGAAACAGGCCAGCAAATCAAACTCCTTAGCCGTGAGGCTTACCGACCGGCCATTGACTTCCACCCGCCGCTTGTCGAACTCGATGGCCAGCGGGCCGAAACTGACGGGCGGCTCCGCCTCGCTCTGCTTTTGCCGTATCGCCTCGATGGCGCGAAAGCGGGCTTTCACCCGCGCCAGCAACTCGGGAATGCTGAAGGGCTTGGTGATGTAGTCATCCGCCCCCACTTCCAGGCCAAGCACGCGATCCAGCTCCGAAGATTTCGACGTCACCATAATGATAGGAACATATTCCATTTTGGTGCGCAGCTTCCGGCAGACCTCGATGCCATCCATCACCGGCAACATCAAATCCAGGATCACCAGATCATAATGACCCGAGGCGAAAAGATTGATCGCTTGGCCGCCATCAGCAGCGATGTCCGCCTGCATGCCGATATCGCCCAGGTGAAGGCGCATCAGGCTGGCAAGTTCGGCGTTGTCTTCGACAATCAAAATCTTCTTCGTCATTTGAGCCTCTCTTGACGCAAACTTGCCAGCCGATCCGCAGCGGCACAAGGCTTGCGCAACACCGCCTAATTCAGGCGGGTAACGGTCAGTCTTGCTACAGGCTGATCGAAACGATGCGACTGGCTTAGCGCAGACGTTGCCAGACCATCGCCCATGGTGACTACACCGGGATGGATGGCGACGGTGTCACGATCGTTACGCACGGCATTAAAACCTTCGCCGCCACCTGCAGGCCCCGGGATGGTTGCCGCTGTCTCACTATTGGCCTCGGTGCCGGCATCGTAGGCGTGCAGATTCATCGTCAGCATCTGGCCCGGAGCCAGCGAGGCCAGGGATGCGCCGGTCACGCCGGAAAAAGCATCATTGGTATTAACCAGCATGCCGGCCAGAGTGAGTTGCAGGCCGGCAAAACCAAAGGATGACAATGTCAGCGAATCCGATGATCCCGGTGCGATCGCACCGGCCGCCGAGGCAGTGTCGACCACCTGATTGCTCGCTGCCGCCTCGTTCAGGAAGATACTGTTATCGCCGCCCTCGGCCAGTAGCTCCAGGCCAGCGCTAACCGCCACGCCCGCGCTCCAGCCCGCGTATCCAGGCCTGTGCAGAACCACTGCTACCGGGGAGATGGGCTGGTCGTTCGTGAGATTGGTAAGCGTTGCTTCATAGCGGACAGGAATTCCCGAGCTGTCGGCACATGCTTGCAGGACCATCGCGACCGCGATCAGGCCGAGGCCCTTGAGATATGTTGATATCTTCATGGCCCGCTCCGCTAATTGACGATGATCGTCAGTTCGGCGACCGGATTGAGCCAGCGATGCACGGTGGAATCCAGATCGCTGACGCCGCCACCCAGGTTCGAATCACCCAGCACGCCGCGGTGAATGTGCACCGTGGTATTGGCATCATTCATCGCCGCACCGGTGCCACCCATGCCGCTATTCATGCCGGGATCAGCTGGAATACCGGGTACGCCGGGCATGCCGCCGCCAGTAATAATCTCGTCATTAGCCTCGGTGCCGGCATCGTAGGCATTCAAATAATACGTGTAAGTACCCGGTGCCGTGGGAATTTCCAGAGTCTCGATGCCGACAAAGCCGTCGTTGGTCGGCAACAGCATGCCGGCAATCGACAGATGCGTATTGCCGGCCGTCGTGCTCATCATCGTTACAGCCGATACGCCCGGCGCCAGAAAACCGCCTGCCGGATCCTGCACTATATCCGCTGCCACGGCCTGAAGATCGGTCACCAGACCGGAAATGTCGCCGCCTTCGGCCATGGCTTGTAGATTGGCCGATGCCGCCGTGCCGGGCTGGAAGATATGCGTACCGGCCGGATGGGCCGAGGCGAGCAATGGGGTGAAATAGATCGCGTTCGTCAGGTTGGTGACCCGCACATCCAGCTGTTGCGCAAAACCCGGGCTGGCGATCAGCAGGCCCAGGATCATCGTGAAACTTATCAGGGTCTTTCTCATGTTGTTCCTCCGCTGTGATTTCTGTCCGATACAGACGGGGGAAGCTTGATGGCGTTTATTCACGCCCTGATCGCCAAACCATCACAATTTGGTCACGCCGCCAGGAAATTGCCTCGCATAGGTATGATTTGGAACTGGAACGAAAAAGGCCGCACCATCTGGTGCGGCCCTGAAAGTTGGAACGGGCTATATCAGCTGTGGTATCTAACGGATTCCTCACGCACGGCCTTGAAAAACTCGATGGCGTGCTGCGGCGGTACATCAGGCGTGATGCCATGACCGAGGTTGAACACATGGCCGTTACCGCGTCCGAATTTGGCCAGGATATCTTTCACCTCCGCGCGGATGCGCGCGGGATTCGCATACAGCATAGCCGGGTCCATATTGCCTTGCAGCGCCACCCTGTCACCGACGCGAGCCTTGGCTTCGTCAATATCGATGGACCAGTCCAGGCCAAGCACGTCACAGCCGGTGTCGGCCATCGCCTCCAGCCAGCCCATGCCGCCCTTGCTGTAGAGAATCACCGGCACGCGCCGACCCTCGTTTTCGCGCGTGAGCTGCTCGACGATGCGTTGCATATAGCCGAGCGAAAACTCATGGTAATCGCGCGTGGTCAAAATACCGCCCCAAGTGTCGAAGATTTGGACGGCCTGGGCGCCATTAGCAATCTGGGCATTGAGATAGGCGGCGACGGAATCGGCCAGTTTCCCCAGCAGCAGGTGCATGGTCTCCGGCTCATTGAAGGCCATCGCCTTGACCTTGGAAAACGTCTTGGAACCGCCACCCTCAACCATATAGGTGGCCAGCGTCCACGGGCTGCCGGAAAAACCAATCAGGGGCACGCGGCCATTGAGTCCCTTGCGGATGGTGCGCACGGCGGCCATCACGTAGTCCAGTTCCGCTTCCGGGTCGGGAACCGGCAACTTTTCGACATCGGCGCGGCTTACAACCGGCCGCGGGAACCTGGGCCCCTCGCCCTCGCCAAAGGTCAGCTCCATGCCCATGGCTTCCGGTACGACGAGAATGTCGGAGAACAGGATCGCCGCATCGGCATCCAGGATGTCGATCGGCTGAAGGGTGACCTCGCAGGCCAGCTCCGGGTTTTTGCACAGATCGAGAAAGCCGCCGGCTTTGGCGCGCGTGGCGCGGTATTCGGACAGATAACGGCCCGCCTGTCGCATCATCCACACCGGCGTGCGGTCTACGTCCTGCTTCAGGCAGGCGCGCAGGAATCGGTCATTTTGCAGTGCTGACATGGCTAATCCTTTAACGTGTAGTGGGGCCGTCTTTGGCCGGCGGTCGGGAGGTTACCAGAAATACCCATCCGTAGGCGAGGATGCTGAGGCAAACGCACGCTTGGCCATACGCCCGGCGAGATGAGCGGCGCGTCCAGCACGCACGGCATCGCGCATGGCGCGCGCCATCATGCATTCATCTTTCGCCTCGGCGATGGCCGTGTTGATCAGGCAGGCAGCAGCACCCAGTTCCATCGCCTTGGCCGCATCCGAGGCGGTGCCAATGCCGGCATCGACCACGACCGGCACGGTCAGCTCCGAGACAATCAATTGGATATTGAATGGATTGGCCAGGCCGCGCCCCGAGCCGATGGGATTGCCCAACGGCATCACGGCCACACACCCGACTTCCTGCAGCCGCCGTGCCACAATGGGGTCGTCGCTGGTGTAGACCATCACCTCAAAGCCGTCAGCCACCAGCGCCTCGGCCGCCTGGATGGTCTCCACCACGTTGGGATAGAGGGTTTTTTCATCACCCAGCACCTCGAGCTTGACCAGGTTCCAGCCGCCGGCCTCGCGCGCCAGTTTGAGCGTACGCACGGCATCCCCAGCCGTGAAGCAGCCGGCGGTATTGGGCAGGATGGTGTATTTCTTCGGGTCGATGTAGTCGAGCAGGTTTTCCTTGCCCGGGTCGGTAATATTCACCCGGCGCACGGCCACGGTGATCATCTCCGCTTCCGCCGCCTCGGCAGCCGCCCTGGTGGTGGGAAAATCCTTATATTTTCCCGATCCAACGATCAGCCGCGATGTAAACGTGTGGCTTCCAACCTTCAAGACGTCATCTGACATGCTTCAAGCTCCAAAATTCATTTCCTGACATTCTCACTACCAGCACAGGATGTGCGGCTTTAGCGAGCAGGCGAAAATCGCATTTTTCGACTGCGCCAACAAGTGCGGGGCATGGATGCTCCCGCACGGATCTGACGAAATCTCAGCCGCCGCCGATCATATGCACGATCTCGATTCGATCGCCCTCAGACAGCCGCTTATCGACATAGGCGCTCTTGGGCACAACCTCAAGATTAAGCTCGATGGCAATCACACGCTGATCCAGCTTCAGCTCGGCTACCAGCTCCGCCAGGCTACTTGACGACGTGTTCAGCGAATCGCCATTGAGGATGACACATGTCGTGGCCGGCATAAAACGGGTTGTACCTCTTTTGTATAGCGGACGCAACGGAAAACCGTGCGATTTTCGCGATTTCTTGATCGATTTCCGTCATTTTTCGCCCTGTTTCACGAAATATCATTGACCCGCGCATGACGGCTACCTATCGTTGGCGTATGGGATCAGCGGCCAGATCGGCGCCAACACCGTCCAACTGGAATGGGGTAAAAGCAGGCCTGGATGAAGCCATGCGTCTGTTTCGCGGCGGTGAGTATGAATCCGCGCAGCTGACTTTGCACGAATTGCTTGAGTTCGCGCCGCTTGAAGCCAGGGCCTGGCACTTGCTCGGCAGGGTCTTGCAGGCAGTGGGTGCGCATGCCGACGCGCTTGGCTGCTTTGGCAAGGCCGCGAGTCTGTATGACGATAACCAGGACAATCCAGGCTCCGCCATGGCCACCGTTCCCCTGGCCAAGTTGCTATGGTCACAGGGAGACCAGGAAGCCGCCCGCGCCATGCTCGGATTGCTCATGTTGCGCAAGGGCGACGAGCCTGAGCTGTTGGCCCTGCGCGAGGCGTGGGAAAGGCAGGAAGCATGAAGCTGCTGGTCATGCATGGCCCCAACCTGAACCTGCTGGGCATGCGCGAGCCTGAACATTACGGCCAGGCGCGATTGCAGGATATCGATGCGGCGTTGAACGCGCTGGGCCAGGAGCTGGGCGTGGATGTGGAAAGCTTCCAAAGCAATCATGAAGGCGAACTGGTGGAGCGCATCCAGCAGGCCATTAGCGGCGGCATTGCCGGTATCGTGATCAACCCAGCGGCCTATACGCATACCAGCGTGGCCCTGCGTGACGCCCTGCTGGCCACCGCCATCCCGTTTGTCGAGGTACATTTATCCAATGTGCATAGCCGGGAGGAGTTTCGTCATCGTTCCCTGTTGTCGGATTGCGCTGTCGCTGTTGTTTGCGGCTTTGGCCCTGATTCATACACATTGGCCCTGCGCGGGCTGGCCAGCCATTTGCAGCAGGGGCGGCAAACGTAGTTGAGGCAGGCGCAGGCGCGGAGTTTCCCGCCCGAGCCATGAACAAAATAAGCTAACGATCAAGGAGGGGAATGTGGATATTGCCCAGATTCGCAAGTTAATCAAACTGATTCAGAGTACTGACGTCAGTGAAATCGAGGTCACGGAAGGCGGTGAGTCGGTTCGCATCTGCCGCAACACCGGTGAGCAGGTGATGGCGGCTCCCGTTGTCCAGCATATGGCTCCAGCGCCCCAGCTTGCCCAGCCGCAAGCGCAGGCCGCGGCCCAGGAAGCCGAGACCGACAGCGAGCACACCGTGCTCTCGCCCATGGTCGGCACCTTCTACCGCGCTGCATCGCCTGAGTCTGACCCCTACGCCAAGGAGGGTATGAGCGTCAACAAGGGCGATGCGCTATGCATTATCGAGGCCATGAAGCTGATGAACGAAATCGAGGCTGAATACGACGGCGTGGTGGAAAAAATACTGGTCGACAATGCGCAGCCGGTCGAATACAACCAGCCGTTGTTCGTCATCAAACCGCTGTAGGCCGCCATGTTCCGCAAAATCCTTATCGCCAACCGCGGCGAAATCGCCGTCCGCATTATCCGCGCCTGCCGCGACCTTGGCGTCCAGTCCGTCGCCATCTACTCCGAGGCGGATCGCGACGCCATGCATGCCAGGCTCGCCGATGAGGCTGTATGCGTCGGCCCTGCGGCCTCGGCCAAGTCTTATTTGAATATTCCGTCCATCATGGCCGCGGCCGAAGTAACGGATGCCGAGGCCATTCATCCCGGCTATGGCTTTCTGGCTGAAAATCCGGATTTCGCCGATATTTGCCAGGAATCAGGCTATGTCTGGATCGGGCCGTCGTCGGAATCCATGCGCATCATGGGCAACAAGGTAGCGGCTAAGCAGAAGATGGATGAAGCCGGTGTGCCACTGGTGCCGGGCTCCGATGGCGCCGTGGCAAGTCCCGAGGAAGCGCTGGAAATCGCCAGAAAGGCCGGCTTTCCCGTGATTATCAAGGCTGCCTCCGGCGGCGGCGGACGCGGCATGAAGGTGGTGCACAGCGAGCCTGGCCTGATGAACGCCTTCATGATGTGCAAGAGCGAGGCGGCCAGCGCCTTCGGCGACGACACCGTCTATGTTGAGAAATACCTGGAAGAACCTCGCCACATCGAGGTGCAGGTGCTGGGCGACAACCATGGCAACCTCGTGCATCTGTTCGAGCGCGAATGCTCCATGCAAAGGCGCAATCAGAAGGTGTTGGAAGAGGCACCCAGTCCCACGATTGACGACAAGGCGCGCGAAAAAATTTGCGCAGCTGGCGTGGCCGCGGCCAAGTCCGTAGATTATTCAGGCGCTGGCACCATCGAGTTTCTGGTGGATGCCAACAACGACCCCTTCTTCATCGAGATGAATACGCGAATCCAGGTCGAACATCCGGTAACGGAGTTCATTACCGGCATCGATCTGGTGGAATGGCAGATTCGGGTTGCCACAGGCCAGAAGCTGCCCTTTTCGCAGAGCGACATCCGCATGCACGGCCATGCCATCGAATGCCGCATCAACGCCGAACATCCATTCAATTTTACGCCGTCGCCGGGCAAGATCGAAATTTATCATGCTCCCGGAGGACCAAACGTTCGGGTGGATTCAGCCGTTTACGCCGGTTATACGATTCCGCCGCATTACGATTCCATGATCGGCAAACTGATTGTCCATGCATGGGACCGGCACCGCGCCATCCGCACCATGCAAAGGGCCATGAACGAACTTGTGGTACATGGCGTGCAGACCAATATCGAGCTGCACAAGCGGCTTCTGGCCAACCCTGGATTTCAGTCCGGCGATTTCAATATCCATTTCCTGGAGAAATGGCTGAATCAGATGCGTCCCTGATGTGGAAAACGCGGCTATCGCATGACTCACGGCGCTAGTTAGGCGCCGCCCGCCATCCATGGCGGGCTATGCGTGAGGCAGAAAGGGTAAGCGCCCTATTCACACACCTGAATACTGCGCATGCACCTCTTTGGCGTGCATATTGGGCAGCTTGTTGAGCGCCGAAATCAGCGCCTTGGCGCTGGCCACGACAATATCGGTGTCCGCCCCCTGACCATTGACGATATGGCTGCCATCCTGCAAACGCACCGTCACCTCGCCCTGAGCATCAGTGCCTGAGGTGATGGCGTTTACCGAGTAGAGCAAGAGCTTGCCGTTGGGCTCCACCAGACTGTTGATGGCCTTAAACGCGGCATCCACCGGACCATCGCCCTCTCCCGTGGCCTTGTGCGTCACTCCTTCGATTTCCAGCTCCACCGCCGCCACCGGCGTATCGCCCGTCCCGGATGCGGCATGCAGCGATACCAGGCGCACGCGCTCGGCCTCTTCCACCTGATCGTCGGCCAGAATGGACATCAAGTCTTCGTCAAACACTTCCTTCTTCTTGTCAGCCAAAAGCTTGAAACGCTCGAAGGTGGCATTGAGCTTGTCACCATCTAGTTCCACGCCAAGTTCCACATAGCGCGCCTTCAGCGCCGCCCGGCCCGAGTGTTTGCCCAGCACCATGCGGTTGGTTGTCCAGCCGACCGACTCGGGCGTCATGATCTCATAGGTCCTCTGATGCTTGAGCATGCCGTCCTGATGAATGCCGGATTCATGCGCAAAGGCATTGGCGCCGACGATGGCCTTGTTTGGCTGCACGGGCATGCCGGTGATCTGGCTAACCAGCTTCGAGGTCGGCACGATTTTAGTCGTGTCGATGCCGGTCTCGATGGCATAGCGGTCCGTACGCGTCGAAAGAATCATGACGATCTCTTCAAGCGACGCGTTGCCGGCGCGCTCGCCCAGGCCGTTGATGGTGCACTCCACCTGGCGGGCGCCGTTCTCCACCCCCGCCAATGAGTTGGCCACGGCCAGGCCCAGGTCATTATGGCAATGCACCGAAAAGATAGCCTGATCGGAGTTGGGCACACGCTCGATAAGTTCCCTGATGCGCCCGCCAAACTCGCCGGGCGTCATGTAGCCAACGGTGTCGGGAATATTGATCACGCGGGCGCCTGAGGCGATGGCCGTTTCCACAACGCGGCAGAGGAAATCCATCTCGCTACGGCCGGCATCCTCGGCGGAGAACTCCACTTCGCCGGCCAGATTGCGCGCCAACTTCACCGAATCGGCCGCCATGGCAAGCACCTCCTCCGGGCTCATACGAAGCTTGGCCTGCATATGAATCGGACTGGTGGCAATGAAGGTATGGATGCGGTTGCGCTCAGCGGGCCTTACCGCCTCGGCGGCGCGCTCGATATCCTGCTTGCGCGTTCGCGCAAGGCCCGCAATCGTCGAACCCTTCACTTCCCTGGCAATGCGGTTGACCGCCTCGAAGTCGCCCGGTGAGGCAATGGGAAAACCGGCCTCAATGACATCGACGCCGAGCCCGGCCAGGGCATGGGCCACACGCACTTTTTCATCGATATTCATCGAGCAACCGGGCGATTGCTCGCCATCCCTTAAGGTGGTATCGAAAATATAAAGCCGGTCCGACATGGTTTTCTCCTTCGTTTGAGCCCGTAGATCTTTTCCTGCCGCACATACAAAAAAGGCCGCAGGGGTTTCCTACGGCCTGGTATTACATTGCGCTAGTCTCTAATCAATACACGCGCGGGCCGCAGCTGCCGCGAAGCAGCAGTCGGGTAAAAGAGGGTAGCGCGAGCCAATGAATCATTGCCGGATTAGACCACCTCATGGCAATCTGGTCAATCAGCGTCCGGGTTTTTCCGCGTCGCGCGCTGCAATCGCATGCGCACGGCCCTGTGCCGTTGCCAGATACTGAGCAGCGGCCCGTGCAGGCAATAGGCCAACGCCATGGTGAACAACACGGTGTGTGGATTGGACACGATAAGCACCAACACGAATAGGATGGCGAGCACGACCACGAATGGCCGCTTCTGCTTGAGATCGACATCCTTGGCGGAAATAAAGCGCACGCGGCTTACCATCAGATAGGCAAGCGCCACGGCCACGACAAACCACGGCCATGAACTGGGTTGCAGCCCGTGATCCGCATAAAACATCACCGCCGTGGCAATCAGCATGGCCATGGCCGGCGTCGGCAGGCCCTGGAAATAACGCTTATCGGTAGCATTGGCCTGCACGTTGAAGCGCGCAAGCCTAAGGGCCGCGCAGGCGGCGATGAGAAATGCCGCCAGCCAGCCAGGCTTGTGCAGAGGCGTCAGAGCCCAGAGATAAATCAGCACGGCGGGCGCCACGCCGAAGGAAACCATATCGCAAAGCGAATCATATTCGGCACCGAAACTGGATTCGGCATGCATCAGCCGGGCAATACGCCCGTCGAGAATGTCAAAAATGGCCGCCGCCACCAGGGCCCATGCCGCCAGCTCAAAGCGACCCTGCATGGCGGCAATCAGGGCGTAAAATCCGGCGAATAGTCCCGCCGTGGTAAACAGGCTTGGTAAGATATAGATGCCACGGCCGCCTCTCTTCTTGACACCCGCCTTAAGCATTTTCCGTCCCGCGCGCCAATACGCTCTCTCCGGCCACAACCTTGTCGCCCACCGCTACGCTCACCTCATAATTCTCAGGGATTCTGCAATCTACGCGTGATCCGAAACGGATCATGCCGATACGCTGACCCGCCTGCACATGATCGCCGACGGCGACATAAGAAACGATGCGGCGTGCTATGAGGCCAGCGATCTGGGTAAACGTGACCGACTCGCCACTATCGCTTAACAGGGTGAAACTATTGCGTTCATTGTGCTCACTGGCCTTGTCGAAGCTGGCGTTCACGAAAGCGCCAGGGAAATAATGCATATGGGTGAGTCGCCCCGACATGGGCGCGCGGTTCACATGAACATTGAATACATTCATGAAAATATCGACGTGCCAGACGCCGCCGATGGATTCGCTGCGGATCACACGGCCATCGGCAGGGGCGATAAAGGCGCATGGATCATTCGGTGTTTTGCGCTCAGGGTCGCGAAAAAAGTTCAATATGAATGCCAGCAGAAGCGCAGCTATCGACGCCGCCGCCCACCAGCAAAGGACGATGCACAGCAGCAGCAACGCCACAACCGCGATGATGAAAGGCCAACCCTCCCGGGCCAGAGGCAGCTGGCCACGCGCCCGACCAGAAATAGCGTGCTTGCTTTGCATGCGCCGAACTGTACATGTTTTTTTCTTGAATCAAACATGATGCGCGCGCAACATCGCCTGCATGCACCCTTGGCCTCGTTGCCTGTCACCAAGAAACGGGACACCGGCAATTACTCCGCCGCTCCGCTGATGTTTCTCTTCGGCCTGAAACGGCATTGCGATATCGATCACAGGTTGATCCGGCTAGCGCCGTCTATGCTAATGACATGAGCCTGAACAATGGGGAGTTGATGCTGGTTTTCCGGCATTTGCACGACACCTTTCCTGACGACCTGCGAATAGCCAGGTCATTGATACAAATGGAACAACAATCGGGCAACGACATTGCAGCCAGCGAATTAGCCATGGACATGGTGCACCGCATGCTTGCCCTGGGCGAAGGCGAGCGAGCCACGGGTTTTATCGAGCTATGCAAAAAACTGAACCACCCCAAAGCTGATGAACTGGCCGGCCTGGCCTCCATGGCGGCATTGATTCCGATGGAGCAAGGCAAGGGATTTGAGCAAGCAGAGAGAACCGCATTTGCCCTGTTGAATCAGTTGACCGATCGTGAGACGTTGGATTTTCTGCGCCAAGGCAACCTCATGCGCATCGAGGCCGGCCAGGATATCATCCGCCAAGGGGAGGTGAAGCGCACCTTCTACCTCGTCCTGAAGGGTGAAGTACGCGTCAATTTGGCCGGTCTCCAGACCCATGATGTCGAGGTTAATCGATTGCAGCTCGGGGATTTCTTTGGTGAGTTTGCATGCCTGTACAATCTGCCGCGCACCGCAACCGTGACCGCGGCCGAGCCCAGCCTGATCCTCGAGTTTTCCCAGCAAAGCATTCTGGAGCTGATGCATCGCTCACCATTGGCGGGCCAACGTCTGGCTCGAACCATTCAGATTCGTCTCATCCGCGCCATGACCTTCAGCCATCCAGCCCTGATCGAACTTGCCGTTGAAGACCGGCGCTGGGTAGCCGAGGAATCGAGCCTGTATGAATTTGATGCAAACAGCGCCATTGTGCATATGGGCGAAATGAAGGGTGCCGTATTCGCGCTCTACCACGGCCAGGCGGAAATATGCACCCCCATGGGCGGCAGCATCCTGAGAACCGTCATCGGTGAAAAGGACATGTTTGGCAATGTCAGTCCCTACATCAGCCTGCCGCCGGCGGCCGAGGTGATGGCGCTGGAACGCTGTCTCGTCTGCAAGATACCGGAACACATTTTCCATGCCTTAATGAATGCATACGGCGGATTTGAGCACTGGATCAAGCACGATATGCATGATCGCCTTCGCAGAGGGGAGTTGCAGTCGGCCTATGCCGGTGCGCCACTGGCCTGAAACAGGTCTCCCGCATGCTGGATTAATTCCGACTCAAGATGATTGCGCGAGACTTTGACGCCCAGGGCATGCATGGATGTCACCTGCGCATTAGCCATGCCGCAAGGCACGATGCCATTGAAATGAGCCAGCGCCGGGTTGATGTTCAACGCAACGCCGTGATAGCTGATCCAGCGCCGACAGCGCACGCCTACCGCCGCGATCTTTGCCTCGCCCACCCAAACGCCAATGCCGCGCTCACAGCGCCCGGCCTTAATATCGAAATGGGAAAGCACGCGGATGATAAGCTCTTCCAGTCGCCAGACATGTCGATGTAAATCCTGCTCCTGGCGCAGGTCGGCCAGCACATAGCAAACCAGCTGCCCAGGACCATGATAGGTGACCTCCCCGCCTCGCCCTGAATGGATCACCTCGATTTCCTCACCATCGACGCTTCTGCGCAACACATCCGAAGCCTGGCCAGAGGTGCCGATGGTGTAGACCGGCGGGTGCTCGGTAAGAATGAGACACGGTGGCGCATTGCCCCCAAGGATGGCGGCCACCATGGCCTCCTGCTCCGCCTCCGAATCCGCGTAGGCCTGCGATTCATGGCGAATGATGCGCGGCCCATGGCCTGGCAGGGAATGCGCGCTCAAAAGTGCAGCTCCAGTCCCGTAGCGTAGGTGATATCGGTCTTTTCAACCTGCTGCGGCGGCCGGCTGTCGTGCTGCATTTCCAGGCTCAATTTCACGTCCAGCATCTCGCTCAGCTTGACCATTAAGGCAGCCTGCTCAAGCAATCTTGCGTCACCCCAGTCATCCAGCCGCGGCTGGTAATAGGTGCTGCTCACGACACGTATCTGCTCATTGAGCCGGTGCTTCACGCTAAAATAGAAATTACCGCGCCATAGCCTCGATTGCAGCGCATCCGTAGCGCCGGATCGTGGCTGCAATTCCTCATGCTCATACATCGCGCCAAACCCGAGAAAAACCCTGTCGCTCGCCTCGCCAGCGAATAAAACCCGGCGCACGCCCATCCCGATCAACCCCCTGAATGACAATCGCGAAAACTCATTCTTTTCCGCCTGACCGAAACCTTCAAGGGTGATACGGGGGTTCATGTGCTGCATATGACGGACATGGGCAAAGGATTTGTTGGTATCCGCGCGGCCACGACTTTTGCCATACCGATAACTAAATAGGCCAAGATCGGTGTGGCTTTGGCGATGCCACTGTAAGCGCGCGCCTGCATTAAAACCGAATTTGTCCGTATTGCCCGACGTGCCATCCAGGCCAATCTCCGCCGACACGGATAAACCATCTTCAGGCTCGCCAAACTGGGCACTTTCGACATTGACAACCGCCAAAGCGGCAGGGGCCCACACGAGCAAACATAAAATCATCCCTGTCGCAAGAAACCACGCTGGCATGTAATCAGACTAACAGAACATCTTTCAAGCACCATGAAGCATTGGCCCATGGACGCTACGTTGACCGCATGAGGAGGCTCTTTACAATGCCTTTCCCGTTTTCTTCAAACTGCGGTGAACAATGCGAGGTGATGTGTGAGCAAGACCCAGAAGCCGGATGCCGATACCGATAAATTGAACTTCGAGGAAGCGCTGGCCCGGCTGAGCAGCCTGGTGGAAAAGCTGGAGACCGGCGAAATGTCCCTCGAAGACAGCGTGGCTGCCTTCGAACAGGGGGTCGTGCTCAGCCGGCGTTGCGAGAGCTTGCTGGACAAAGCTGAGCAGCGCCTGCATGTGCTGAGCAGCAGCGACTAGGCATGTCAGATGGCTTGATCCGGCGCGACATTGCCGAGCACGCCACGGCGGTGAATGCGGCGCTTGAGGTGGTGCTTTCCTCACACCAGCGCGCGATACCCGAGCCCTTATTCCAGGCCATGCATTACAGCCTGATGGCCGGAGGCAAGCGCATCCGCCCGGCCTTGATGTTTGAATCCCACACCGCCTGCGACGGTTCGGCCGACATCATGGCCGCGGCCCTGAGCATCGAGTGTATGCACACCTATTCGCTGATCCACGACGATTTGCCCTGCATGGACAACGACGACCTTCGCCGCGGCCAGCCCACCTGCCACAGAAAATTTGACGAGGCCACAGCCATTCTGGCCGCCGATGCCTTGCAGGCCCTGAGTTTCGAGCTGCTGACCGACCTGGACGTAAGCGGCGATATCCGCATTCGCCTTGTCAATCTATTGGCCAAAGGCGGCGGCGGCTCGGGCATGGTCGGCGGCCAGGTTTTGGACATGCAGGCGGAGCAAGGCGCCGGCCTGCTCGATGTGGAACGTATCCATATCCACAAGACTGGTGCATTGTTATGTTATTGTTGCCAGGCGGGTGCAATCCTGGCTGAGGCTTCGGAAGAGGTCGTCGAGGCGTGCAAACGCTATGGCGAGGCCGTGGGACTGTTGTTCCAGATTGCCGATGACATTCTCGATGCCACGGCCAGTTCGCAGATCCTGGGAAAAAGCGCCGGCAAGGATGCAGCTCAGCACAAACTCACTTATGTTTCGCTGATGGGCGTATCCAAGGCCCGCCAATTGGGAGAGGAGATGCTGGAGCTTGCACTTGAGGCTACCGTCCTCTTGGGCGGCAAGGGCGAGCGGCTGCGCAGTCTGGCCAAATATATACTGGAGCGGAATCAATGAGCGCGGATTCGCTGTTACAAGGCATTCACGGACCGGGAGACGTCAAGCGCCTGGATGCCAGCCAGCTGCCGGAGCTGGCCAAGGAAATGCGCGAGTTCCTCATCCGTGAGCTGGCCCCCATCGGCGGCCATCTGGGCGCTGGACTGGGCGTCGTGGAATTGAGCATCGCCCTTCACTACCTGTATGACTCGCCTCGCGATCATTTTATCTGGGACGTCGGCCATCAGGCCTACCCGCACAAGATGCTGACCGGACGCCTGGATGACATCCCGCATATCCGCCAATACGGCGGCCCCTCGGGCTTCACCAAACGGGCCGAATCCGCGCACGATCCCTTCGGCGCGGGCCACGCCTGCACATCCATCTCCGCCGCTTTTGGCATGGCCATGGGCCGCGATTTGAAACACGAGAGCAATCATTGCATCGCCGTCATTGGCGACGGCGCTCTGACCGGCGGCATGGCCTTTGAAGCGCTCAATCATGCCGGTGCGAATCGCAACAGACTGTTGGTCATCCTGAATGACAACGAGATGTCCATCGCCCCCAATGTCGGGGCCATGTCCTCGTATCTCGCTCGCATTATCACCGGCAAGACCTACACCAGCGCGCGTGAGACCGCCCAGCGCGTGCTGGAAAAAGTGCCAGTCGCTTTCGATGTGGCCAAGAAGTTCGAGGAGCACGTCAAAGGCATGATCACGCCTGGCACGCTGTTTGAGGAATTGGGCTTTCGCTACATCGGCCCCATCAATGGCCATAATTTTGATCACCTGTTGCCCACGCTGGACAACTGCAAGCATCTGGACGGGCCCGTGCTGCTGCATGTCGTCACCAAGAAGGGCTTGGGTTTCGCCCCGGCCGAGGAAGACCCGGAAACCTGGCATGGCCTGGGGCCTTACCGGCCGGAGACCGGCGAGCCGATCAAGGATCAGGGGTTGCCGCCCACCTACACGCAGGTGTTCGCCGATACCCTGGCCGACCTGGCCGATGAAGATAAACGCATCGTGGCCATCACCGCCGCCATGCCGGGCGGCACGGGCCTGTCACGCTTCGCCAAGCGGCACCCGGATCGCTGCTTCGATGTTGGCATCGCCGAGCAGCATGCCGCCACCTTCGCCGGCGGCCTGGCGGCGGAAGGCATGCGGCCCGTGGTAGCCATCTACTCGACCTTTTTGCAGCGCGCCTACGATCAGATCATCCATGATATCTGCTTGCAAAACCTGCCGGTATTGTTCTGCATGGATCGGGCCGGCATCGTTGGCGCGGATGGCGCCACCCATTCCGGCAGCTTTGATATCGCCTACCTGCGCTGCCTGCCCAATATCACCGTCATGGCCCCCAAGGATGAGGCGGAGCTGGGCCACATGCTGGCCACGGCGCTTACACTTGATGGCCCGTCGGCCATCCGCTATCCGCGTGGCACGGGCCTGGGCGTGGACATGGTGGAGCCGGCGGCGCTGCCGGTCGGCAAGGCGGAAGTATTGAGCGAAGGCGATGCCGGACTAGTCATCGCCGTTGGCACGCGCGTGCACGATGCGGCGATGGCCGTTGCAAGGTTATATGAAGCCGAAGGGCAGCAATATGGCTTGCTCAATCTGCGCTTCATCAAGCCACTGGATGAGGACGCCATCATCGACAAGCTGAGGTCCGGCAAGCCCCTGGTGGTTATCGAGGAAGGATGCAAACAGGGCGGCATCGGCGAGCGCATCGCCACGCTGGCGCTCAAGCACGGCTGGCAGGGCGAGTTTATCCACCTTGGCATGCCCGATGAGTTCCCCGAGCATGGCACCCAGGACGAGATCCTGCGCGATTTGCAACTGGACTGCGGTGCTATATACGCGCAATTACTCAGCAGGGTGGAAAAGCCCTCGAGCCCGGCGCTCAGCTGCGCCTGACGCACTCGTTAATTATTGGCTGTGAGCAAATCCCGGCTTGATCATCTATTAACCGCCCGCGGTCTGGCCGAGAGCGGCGCGCAGGCGCAGCGTCTGATCATGGCGGGGCTGGTTTACGTCAACGGCCAAAAGTCCGACAAGTCGGGTGCGCGCATTGCAGAAGATGCCGATATCGAGGTGCGCGAAACGCTGCGCTACGTATCACGCGGCGGGTTAAAGCTGGAAGCGGCGCTCGATCATTTTCAGCTGAGTCCTCAAGATCGAACTTGTCTTGATGTCGGTGCTTCCACCGGCGGCTTCACGGACTGCCTGCTGCAACGCGGCGCATCAAAGGTCTATGCCGTCGATGTCGGCCGCGGCCAGTTGCACTACCGCCTGCAACACGATGGCAGCGTCATCAACCTTGAGCGCACCCATATCCGCGATCTCGCCTCCGAAAACGTCCCGGACCATATTAATGCGCTGACCATCGATGTATCATTTATTTCGCTCACCAAGGTACTGCCGCTGGCTTGGCCGTTTCTCAGCCAAGGCAGCTGGGCGGTAGCACTGATCAAACCGCAGTTCGAGGAGGCAGGCCCGAAAAACCTCGTCAAAGGCGTCGTACGTGATGAATCGGTGCGTCAGGACTGCGTAAACAAAGTGATCGAATGCGCCCGCGATCTGGAAAACATCGAAACATTAGGCGTGATCGAATCGCCCATCCACGGCCCCAAGGGTAATGTCGAGTATCTACTTGGCCTGTACAAAAAAGGCCCTTGAATATGAAAGCCCGGCTCTTTTTCCTGCTGACCCAGTTTGTCGACCGGCCTTGCTCTACTCCTTACAGTGGAAACGCCACAAATAATCCCCGCTACGGCTTTTACTATCAATAACATAGCCGCTAGGGCATAAGTTTTTTGCCTGATCTCTTGCTCAAGCAGCTCATCGATGAAAATGTCGGCATTTTCGCCTGAACGAGCAACTTTATGATATCCAACTGACAACCATTGAATGTTCTTGCCATTTTCAACCGCAGTTCCAATCTCATGATTATGGCGTTCAAAAACCATACAACTGATAAGTAGCTGGAGCACACAGCATAGCGCTATGACCCGGAAACCAAAGTGATCGTTTCTCTTTTCTATGCGAAACCTACTTCTAACAAATTACTGAGGAAGAAGCGGGCGAATGGTCACTTCTTCGCATCTTCCAAATAGGGTTGCACGGCATTGGGCACCAAGGCCGAGACGTCGCCGCCCATGCCGGCTATTTCGCGGATGAGACTGGAGGAGACGAAGGTGTATTCCTCGCTGGCCATGACGAACACCGTTTCGATATCGGCGTCAAGCCGCCGGTTCATGGTTGCCATCTGAAACTCGTATTCGAAATCGCTGGCGGCGCGCAGGCCGCGGAGGATAGCCGAAGCCCCCTGCTCCCTAGCTAGGCCGACCAGCAGTCCGGAGAACGACTGGGTCTCAACCCGCTCCTCCTCGGCAAACACCATCTGCACCATGGCCAGACGTTCGGCAGCGGAAAACGACGGCTGCTTCTCAGGATTCTCGGCTACGCCGATGACGATGCGATCAAACACCGCCAGGCCGCGCCGGATGATATCGACATGGCCCAGAGTGATGGGATCAAAGGTTCCGGGATAGATGGCGCTACGGCTCACATTACTCCTCCCCGTTCAAGAAAGTGTAGGCAGGTGTCACCGTAGCGCCTTGGCAGGGCCGCCGTCCAGCCCTCGGGCCAATCCGGGCTGACCCTGGCCGACTCCTCGATCACCAGGTGGCCGCAGTCGATGTCGAACTCATCCAGCCAGACGGGGATTTGTTCGCTGAACCCCTGCTCGTAGGGCGGGTCGGCAAAAACAAGATCGTAACGCTCGTTTGGGAGATGAGCGAGAGCGGCGTGAACGCCGCCAGTCACGACTTTCCATCGCTCCTGCAAACACCATTGCTCTCGCACTTGGCGCAAATGGCCACATGCCCGCTGATGCTGCTCAATGGAAGTCGCATGCGTCGCCCCACGCGAAATGGCCTCCAGCGCCATCAGGCCGGAACCGGAGAACAGGTCGAGCACGCGCATGCCGTCGACTGGACTGAGAATATTGAACATGGCCTGTCTCACCTTAGCCGGCGTGGGCCTGAGACCTTGAATATGGGGAACCGGGAGCAGCCTGCCGCGAAGGCTTCCCGCCGTGATGCGAACTCCGCCCGTCATGGCTACTTTGCCTTGCCTGGCGAAGGCGCGTTAGGGGGCGTCAGCCGCCTGCCCGGGGCCAACCCGCACAAGCGTCCAGGCCTTGGGATCAAGATATTTCACCGCCACCTTGCGCACATCCTCAAGGCTCACCGCCTTAATACGATCGGTCCAGCTCGACAGGTAATCCAGCGGCAAGTCATACATGCCAATCATCGTCATCAGGCTGACGCGCTCGCGGTTGCTGTCGATCTTCTGGGCGAAACCGCCCACCATATTGGCCTTGGCGTCTTCAAGCTGCTTGCGACTAACGCCATGCTCAAACATGTCAGCCAAAACATCACGGACGACATCGCCGGCTACGTCAGCTTGATCGGCACGCGTTTGCAGATTGATGATATAAGGCCCCGGGACGGCCAGAGGCTGAAAATAGGAATAGACGCTGTAGGCCAGGCCGCGTTTCTCGCGCACCTCATCCATCAGCACCGAGCCGAAACCGCCGCCGCCCATGATGTGGTTCAATACCAGGGCTGGCAGCACGTCCGCATCAAGGCGCGCCGGACCAAGGCGGCCAAACACGAGATGCGCCTGTGTGGAATCCATCTCGACGGCATATACGCCAGGCTCCATCTTCGGCTTTCGCAGATCGAACAGCCCCCGCTCAGGCTTGCCCTTCCAGTCGGCGAATAAGGGGCTGATCACCTGCAACAACTCGTCCATGGTCACATCGCCGCTCACCGCCAGCACTGCTCCCTGTGGCAACAATTGCGCCTCATACAAACGCTTCAGATCATCAAGCTCGATGCGGGGTAGGCTTTCCACGCTGCCACCCGAGCGGTGGCCATAAGAGTGCTGGCCAAAAAGCACTTCGGTCAACCGCTCACTTGCGCGGTCGCCCGGATCCTCGCGCGCCTTCTCAGCCGCCGATACGGCATCCTCTCGCAAAATGGCGAAGCGCTCGGCGTCCCAGCCCGGCTTGAGCAGGGCCTCGGCCAGCGCCTTCGCGCCTTCGCCTAACACCTCTTTCAATACGGTCACGGAAAAACTCAGAGACTCGCGGCCCGCGCCGGCGCCCAGGCGGATAGCCTCGGCATCGAGGTAATCGGCCCAGGCCTCGTTGTCATACACGGCGGTATGATCGCTAAGCATACCGGCCAGAAAGCTGGCGGCGCCCCCCTTGCCTTGGGGATCAAAACGGCTGCCGCCCACCATGCTCAGGCTCATGCTGACCATGGGTATATTGTGCGCCTCGATGAGCAGCACGCGCAGACCATTGTCCAGACGCGCCTGCTGAATTTCCGGCACGGCATGCGCCATCAGCGGTATAAAGACGAGCATCAAGCTCACGGCCAAGTGCTTGATGCGCATCATGACGAGGCCTCCGGCACGAGCAGGCCGACGGTGGTACGCGCGGGCTTCAGCCATGAACTGATCGCGGCGCGTACATCCTCGGCCGTCACCTGGCGCACAGCCTCAAGCCAGGCGTCACGCTTGTCCGCACCTATGCCCACCGCCTCCAGTTGGCCAATCTGCCTGGCGCGCATATACACCGAATCCTGTGCAAACACCTCGGACGCAATCACCCGCCGCTTCACGCTCGCCAGCTGTTTCTCGCTTGGCCCCTTCTCGCCGAGCTCATTCACCAGCTTCCAGAAGGCCGCCTCGAAGGCATCCGGATCCTGATTGCGGCCAAGAGCGGCGGACACCGTCCACAAATCCAGGCCCATGCCGAAGGGGTCGTAGTAGGCGCTGGCGGAAAAGGCCAAGCGCTGCCTGTCCACCAGCTCGCGCTGCATCAAGGCCGAGCGCCCGCCGGAAAGCACCTGCGTGGCCACGGCCAGGGCCGCTACCTCGCGGTCGTTCTCACCCGGCTGCCACACGGGCACGGGCATGGTCAGGGCCAGCAATGGAAGCTGGGCTTTCAGGCGCACCTGCACGCGTTTGGGGCCAAGCGGCGGCGGCTCGACCGGATTGAAGCGCGGCTCGGCATCGCGGGCCTTCAGCTTACCGAAGCTCTTGCCGACCTGCTTTTTCACCTCATTGAAGTCCACATCGCCGACCACCACGACGATCATCTTGGACGGCACGTAGTGGCGTTTGAAAAAGGCGCGCACGTCGTCGATGCTCAGGCGCTCCAGATCCTGCATCCAGCCGATCACCGGGTTGCGGTAGGGATGCAGCCTGAGGGCGACCGCCGCCAGCTCCTCAAACATGCGATTGTTGGGGTCGTCTTCGTAGCGCAGGCGGCGCTCTTCCTTGATGACCTCGATTTCCTTGGCGAACTCCTCCGCCGAAAGCCTGAGATTGGCAAAGCGCTCCGCCTCAAGCTCTAGCACTTCGCCCACGCTCTCGGCCGGGATAATCTCGAAATAGGCGGTAAAATCGGTGGCGGTAAATGCGTTGTCCTTGCCGCCGATAGCTGCGATGCGCTTGGAAAACTCGCCCGGACCCAGCTTTTTGGAGCCCTTGAACATCATGTGTTCGAATACATGCGCCAGGCCCGTTTTGCCGGGCAACTCGTCGCGGCCACCTACTTCGAGCCAGGTTTCAATGATGGCCACGGGAGCGGAATGATCTTCCTCGACGATCAGGCGCACGCCATTATCGAAGCTGGCGCGCTGCAACTCGGCGGCTTGAGCGCACAGGGGCAAAAAAGACAGGCTAAAAAGCAATAATCGCAATAACATGGGCACGAATATAAGCATTGCCTCTGCGACTGCAAGGTCAAAGCGGCCACAAAACTGGAAGGGATATGCTTGATGCGGAACAAAAATAGCATGACGGATAAGCGCGTCGTTTCCTGGGCTCTGTACGATTGGGCCAATTCGGCCTTTGCCACCACCGTCATGGCTGGTTTTTTCCCGCTGTTTTTCAAACAGTATTGGAGCAGTGGCGCGGATGTCACGGTTAGCACCTTCCAGCTTGGCATAGCCAATTCACTGGCCAGTATCATCGTCGCCGCCATGGCGCCGATATTGGGCGCGATTGCCGACAGGGGCGGTGCCAAAAAGCGCTTTCTGCTCTTTTTCGCCGTGATGGGCATGGTGATGACGGGGGGGCTGCACTTCGTCGCCCAAGGTGAATGGCAACTCGCCATCGCCCTGTATGTGGCGGCTTTCATCGGCTTTGCTGGCGGCAACATCTTTTATGATGCGCTGATACTGGATGTCAGCCCGCTCCACAGGCTGGACATGGTTTCTGCCCTGGGCTTCTCCCTTGGCTACCTTGGCGGCGGCATTCTGTTTGCCATCAACGTCGCCATGAGCCTGTGGCCGGAGGCCTTCGGCTTTGCCGATCAGGCCGAGGCGGTGCGCGCATCATTTATATCCGTGGTCGTATGGTGGGCGATATTCTCCATTCCCGTATTTCTATTCGTGCGGGAAGCGCCACCGAAAAACAAAGCGCTTGGTCGAAATGCCGTGACCGCCGGATATCGCCAACTGCGCGACACATTCCGCGACATACGCCGGCTCAAGGTGGTGTTTTTGTTTCTCATCGCCTATTGGCTGTATATCGACGGCGTGGACACCGTCATCCGCATGGCGGTGGACTATGGCATGTCGCTGGGGCTGGCCACGGGCGATTTGATCACCGCGCTGCTCATCACCCAGTTCGTCGGCTTCCCCGCCGCCCTGGCCTTCGGCCGCATGGGCGAGCGCTTGGGCGCGAAGGCGGTGCTACTTATCGCCATCGGCGTTTATATCGGCGTATGCCTGGCCGCATTCTTCATGCACGATGAGTCCGATTTCTACATACTGGCCATCGCCATTGGCCTAGTGCAGGGCGGGGTGCAGTCGCTAAGCCGCTCACTCTATGCGCGCATCATTCCGGCCGACAAGGCGGCGGAATTTTTCGGCTTTTACAACATGCTGGGCAAATTCGCCGCCGTTATAGGCCCCGTGCTGATGGGCGCCGTCGGCATGATCAGTGGCGATCCACGCTTCGGCATTCTGGCGGTCATTCCGTTGTTCGTGCTGGGCGGCATCATGCTTTATTTTGTCAATCTGGAGGAAGGCCGACGCATCGCCCAAAATGGGCGTGGTTCTTTTTAACTTTTAACTGGATAAAATAGTCGAGCATCTCTATCGAAATAAACTCACCGGAAAAAAATGGCTGCGAGCCATAGGCATTGTTTGTCTGGCCCATCTGGGAAGCCCGCGGCCGGTGCCGTAAGCTCTATATGTTTTGATCCGATTGACGGACCTCAAGAGCCCTACATTGGGAAGCGCACCGCCCGGCACTGCTCGCTCCACGGGCAGTTGTCATACATACACGCACTGCACCACGAAGCGCCAAAGCATGGATCACAACCCTGCTGCATCTGAATTTCCTGAATGCAATCCATTAGGCCCGGCTCATCATCCTGGCGTAAGTCATAAGCTTGTTGTGGTAAGGCCATGATTTTCCCCCTTGTAACGTGGCATATTGTTCACGCAATTAAGATGCCAATTTTTCAACTTTTTGGCGGCATATTCTGTGAGCAAGAAGGCGGCTGTTTTTTGCATTATGGCTCTACCATCCACCGTTAGGTTTGTGACGCCTGTCACGCCTACCGACTAAAAGTTGACGCCGCTTTTATATTGCACGGTCTAACTCCGATAGCTGCCTTGCTTCATCACAGAAGCTCGACCATAGTCGTAACGTACGATGTAAGAGGAGGTTCCATGGGCGATAAAACACAAGTTTATGAAGGCAAGGAGATTACGGTTTATTTTGAGAGCAAGCGCTGCATTCACTCGGGCAAATGCGTGCATGGACTGCCCGGTGTGTTCAGGGCCAACGTCAAGGGCCCCTGGATTGATCCTGACGCCGCCGATGTCGGCGAGCTTGCCGCGTTGATCAATACCTGCCCTTCCGGGGCGCTACGCTACGAAAGGACGGATGGCGGCGCGGCTGAGGCAGCCCCTGAGATCAATACCATCACCATGGAGGCCGATGGCCCATTGCAAGTGCATGCCGATTATTCGATCAATGGCGAAAAGGGCGTAGCGTTCCGGGCCAGCCTGTGCCGATGCGGCGCATCCGGAAACAAGCCTTATTGCGACAACGCGCACAAAGCGGCGGGCTTTAGTGATTCAGGCCTGGTGAACCCCGGAAATGTAGACGCAATAAGCACCACCGGTCCGCTGAATATCGATGCGGCGCTCGATGGTCCGCTGTTAATCGAAGGCTGCTGCGAAATACGCAACGCCGGTGGCGCGCCCGTCAGCCGCGGTGAGAGGACGGCGCTGTGCCGCTGTGGGGCCTCGAAAAACAAACCCTTCTGTGACGGCAGCCACGCCATCGTCGGGTTTAAGTCATAGTTAAACGCCGCGAACCGAAGGGGCATGCAAGTTCCACAAGGCCGCGACTATGGCCATGCGGGATGGAGAGCCAGCCCCACCCAACAGATTCAGTCTCTTTTAAGGAAGGCTGGAATAATGGCGCATCTTCTGGGCCAGCCATGGATAGAGAAGAGGCTGGCGGCATGGACCGAAGTTCATAACCCAAGGGAATTGGAGGAAACACATGATGAAACGTTTAATGATCGCGATCCTATTTGGCTTGCTGCCTGCCACCTCGGCCTGGGCCGAGCAGGCATCTTCAGGATTCTATTTCAGCCTTGCCGGCGGTTCGTTCCGCACTGAGGCCAATGCACCGCTACCGGGCGTAAACGATGATCGCTCCATTGGCGGATTCGCCGAACTCGGCCTGGATCTGGCGCCATTTATTGGCGCCAATGTTCGCGTCGGCGCACTGGACACGGCCGACCTGTTCAATGACACCGCCACGTTCAATACCGATATCTTCATCTCCTATTTCGCCAAGCCACAGATCCCCGTCGGCGACAGGTTCCGCATTTATGGCCTTGTCGGATTCACCCATCTCAACTCCACGGTCAACGGCAGTATTGTCAGCGACGGCTGGCGCAATGACTTCAGCTACGGCGGCGGCCTGGAGGCGGCGATTACCGATAGCATCTGGATCGGTGGCGACTGGGTGCGCTATCTTGACGACGAGGAGATCAATCCCGGCATTCTGACCAGCATGGATGGCGTGGCCGGCCGGCTTATTTTTCATTACTAGTCGCAAATGGCTGTGGCTGTGAGGCGCGTCTTTATCGGGTTGATCGCGATGTTGTTGCTGACTGCGTGCGCGGGGAAAGCAACTCGAACCGACCCGCCCACGGTACATCACATGGTTCTGGCCTGGCTTAAAGAGCCCGGCGACGCCGAGGGTCGGCAAAGGATCTTCGACGTCTCGAAATCTTTTGCCGCCATTCCGGGTGTGAAGCGCGTGCATGCCGGCACATCCATGCCCAGTGAGCGGGATATCGTGGACGACAGCTTCGACGTCGGCATGATCATCAGCTTCGCTGACCGCGCTGCCATGGAGTCGTATCTCGTGCATCCTACGCACGCGCATGCCGTGCGCGAGATCATCAAGCCTCTGGTGCGGAAAATCCTCGTCTACGATTTCAGCGAATAGAAAAAGCCCCCGAGCTATCGGGGGCTTTCCAAAGGGGATGATTCGTTCATTCATCCCAGTAGGCCCGGATGTATGGGAGGAGGGAGGGACATCATCCGGGCATTCGGTCAGGACTTAGCCTGTTACAGATAGGGCCGATGCCGCTCCTTATGCCGACGTTTTTTGGCCATGAATTCGCCCATTTGTTCGCGTTGTTCCGGCGTCAGGACCGGGTGTACGGCGGCCCTGGTTGTGGCCCTTAGCTGGATCAGGCTGGCCAGCGCATCACCCTGTTCGCCGGCAAGGCGAGCAGCCTCGGCCTTATAATTGGCCTGTTCGGGATTTAACTGGTGAAGCGCACGGCGGCCTTCATGCATTTGCCCGCGCAGAACGGTCATCTCCGCCTGGCTACCCTTGAGCACTGCCTCGACCTCGGTCCTCTGCGCATCGCTCAAGTCCAGATGGCTGCTCATCCTGTCCAGGTGTTTCTCCAGCCTTTCTTCAGGGCCGGCGCGTTCACCGCAATCATGCGGGCCCGCGAATGCTACGGCGGTCATCCCCAGGGCGGCAGCCATTGCGCTTACAAGGAATGTATTTCTGATCGCTGATTTCATCATGTTCACCTCGTTATTCAGAGTTCGCGTGGCTTCCCTGCCACACGCCGGAACTTTAGGCCCATGTTTATCAAAAAGGGGGAAAGGGATCGAAAGGTTTGCGAAAAACTTTGTAAAGATCACGTAAAAGCCCGATATGGACTATGCCAAGGGCAAGGATGCTATGGCACCATGTCGCCTATGCGGATACTGCTGATCGACGACGACGTGGAGCTTTGCCAACTGCTGGCCGAGTTCCTTGCCGGCGAGGGTTTCCAGGTTGAGAGTGCCCACGATGGGAGCGCCGGTCTGGAGAAGGCAAGCACCCCCGGCATTGATGCCATCGTGCTCGATGTGATGTTGCCGGAAATCAACGGCATGGATGTATTGCGCCTGATTCGCCAGACCTCCGACACGCCGGTCATTATGTTGACCGCCAGAGGCGAGGAAATGGACCGCATCATCGGCCTCGAAATAGGGGCGGACGATTATCTGCCCAAACCGTGCAATCCGCGCGAGTTGGTGGCGCGCCTCCGCGCGGTCCTGCGTCGCACCACTCACCGCGCAACTTCCTCAGCCGAGCCCGATATCATCAAAATAGACCGTGTCGAGTGCAGGTTGAAATCGAGAGAGCTGCGCGAAAATGGCAGGCCGGTGGAGCTAACCGCCAAAGAGTTCGACATTCTCGCGGCGTTGATGAAATCCGCCGGCGAGGTGGTCAGCAAGGCGGCGCTGAGCGAGCTGGCCCTGGGCAAACGGTTGGGCCCCTATGACCGCAGCCTGGACGTTCACATTGGCCACATTCGCAAAAAACTTTCGCCACTTGCCGATGGCGCGCCACGCATCCGGACGGTGCGCGGCGTGGGCTACATATTTGTTGGCGATGAGTAGCGCCGCATGAACAGGCTGTTCTGGAAACTATTTCTGTGGTTCTGGCTGGCCATGGCCCTGATGGCCGGCGGCACCAGCTGGCTGACGCAACAGTGGATGGCCGAAGACCAGATTATTTCGGAGCGCGCCGCGGTCATGCAAAGCCAGGCGGGAACAGCGGTGGCGCTTTATGAGCAACTGGGCGCGGATGGACTGCGCCACTGGCTGCGGGAGCTGCTGCGCAGCCACCACATCCGCGGCATCTTGGTTGACCAGGACGGCTTCAACGTCCTGAACGAGCGCATCCCTCCTCCCATGCAAAAACTCTCCAGAAAACTTGGCGATTCCGACGGCGTCATCACCATGTCGCGCTGGCCACATATTCAGACCGGGGTCAAGCTGTCCTCTCCCCTGAACGTCACCTATTACTGGATGGCGGCCACGCGAGTTCCGAGGCATGCCATGCAAGCCGGGGTTGAAGGCGCACGCTGGGCGCGCATCGCCGTGGCGTTTGCAATTGCCGTCCTCATGTGCTGGCTGCTTTCGCGCTATCTGACCAAGCCGATCCGTCAGCTACAAAACGCCGCCGCCAATCTTGGCAGGGGCGATCTGGGAGCTCGTTCGCTGCCGGCCATGGGTGCGCGCCGTGATGAAATTGGCGATCTGGCCCAGAGCTTCGACGACATGGCCGCGCAACTACAAACATTGATTCAGGGCCAGAAACAACTGTTGCGCGACATCTCGCATGAACTGCGTTCCCCCCTGGCACGATTGCAGGTGGCGCTGGAGCTGGCACGCCAGAAAAGCGGAAACACGGTGACAACGGAACTAAGCAGAATCGAAATCGAAGCCCTACGTCTCAACGACCTCATCGGCGACGTGTTGATGCTGGCAAAGCTGGAGAGCATCGACCCTTCGGCCGAGTGCGGCAAAATCGATATTCTGGAGCTTGTCAAAGACGTCGTGCGCGATGCCGCCTTTGAGGCTGAGGCGCAGGATAAGACAGCGCGGCTGGCCGAGGCCATGCCGGCAACCATCCATGCCAATGCGCAGTTGATCCGTAGCGCCGTGGAAAACGTGGTGCGCAACGCCGTGCGTCATACGCCCAAGGGGGCCTCGGCCGAGATCAGCGTGAGTGTGAATCAGGATAAGCAGCAGGCGGTCATCATCGTGCGCGATTTTGGTCCAGGCGTGCCGGAGCAGGCGTTGGCGAGATTGTTCGAACCGTTTTACCGCGTTTCCGAAGCGCGGGAACGCAGCAGCGGCGGCTATGGCGTGGGCCTGGCCATCGCCGCCCGCGCCGCCGAGCTGCACCATGGCTCGATCCAGGCGAAGAATCACGCCGACGGAGGTTTGGTCGTCGTCATCAAGCTGCCGCTGGCCCAACAGGGCAACCCGTCTGCGCAGCTTGAGCGATCCGGCCATTCACCGAAGGCGCTCGTTTGATTTGTGCCCCCGCTCATGACCTTGGTTGAAACGGCCGCCTATTACGCCGCACTGCTAACACTGCTCACCGTGCCGCCAGTCCTGGGTTTCTGGTTTCTCGTGCACCCCTTCACCTCGCTCTGGCGCCGTCTTGGATTGGCCTACTACTGGCTCTTCATGGTCTCCTATTTCGGCATGTTTGCCTGGGCTATGTATTTGCTGCGCGAGCCGCTTCTGCGCATTCACTTTGGAGTGACCGTTCCCCTTGTCGCTCTCTCCGTGCTGTTTCTCGGCCTGTCGATCTGGGTCGGGGTGCTGCGCCAGCGCCAACTCAAGACACATGTGCTGATGGGCATACCCCAAGTGATCCCCGGAGAAGACCGGGGTGTGCTGATCTCTGAAGGTATTTACAGCCGCGTCCGCAACCCGCGCTACCTGGAAATGGGCTTTTCGTTCGCAGCCATGGCCTGCCTCTGCAATTACCTTGCGGCATGGTTGCTTCTGGCGCTTTATGTTCCGATCATCCATGTCGTTGTGCTGATGGAGGAGCGGGAATTGCGCCAGCGCTTCGGCAAGCCTTACGAGGAATACTGCCGCAAGGTGCCGCGATATTTGCCACAGATCGGCTATGCAGGCGATCCTTGAGCTACAAGGAAAAAGAGACTATAAACGAAGCCATGGTTTCGTTGGCCAGGTTTCAATCGAAACTCGCGTCATGGTAAAGCGGCGATGAGCCGCTCATCCGATGGATATTATATTGTATTGATCAGCGTTCATGGCCTGATCCGCGGCGACAACCTTGAACTGGGCAGGGATGCCGATACGGGCGGACAGACCAAGTATGTGGTCGAACTGGCTCACGCCCTGGGTGAACGTCCCGAGGTGGAGCAGGTGGATCTACTGACCAGAAGTGTCGTTGATCCGAAAGTCAGCAGCGACTATGCAAAACCCATCGAATCACTATCCGAAAAAGCACGTATCGTCCGCATCGAATGTGGTGAAGAGCACTATACACCGAAGGAAGATCTTTGGGACTACCTGGAGAACTTCTCGGACAGCGCCCTAGCCTTTCTGCATGGTGAGAAGCGCCTCCCGAACATCATTCACAGCCACTATGCCGATGCCGGGTATGTAGGAACACGGCTATCTCACCAGCTTGCCATACCGCTTGTGCATACCGGCCACTCACTGGGGCGAAGCAAACGCAAACAGTTGCTGGCAAGTGGTGTGAAACGAAGCGAGATCGAAACCACCTACAACATATCCCATCGCATTGAAGCTGAGGAGACGACCCTTGGGGTCGCTGCGAGGGTGATTACCAGTACGCGCCAGGAGATTGAGGAGCAGTACGGTCTCTACGACTGTTATCAGCCTGACAAAATGCGGGTTGTTCCTCCCGGTACCGACCTCGAAAAGTTTTACCCTCCCGAGGGCGACGAAAACGAGAGCGAAATTACGCAGGAGCTTAACCGCTTTTTAGACGAGCCGGACAAACCGATGATTCTCGCTCTCTCCCGACCGGACCCGAGAAAAAACATCATCACACTTATTGAGGCCTATGGCTCATCACCCCCCCTGCAGGAGGCAGCCAATCTCGTGATCGTTGCCGGCAACCGAGATGATATCCGGGATATGGAAAGCGGGGCACAGGAGGTGCTGAGCACTATTCTGCTGACCGTTGATCAGTTCGACCTGTACGGCAAGGTCGCCTATCCCAAGCACCATCGCCCGGATGAAGTGCCTCTGCTTTACCGGTTGGCTGCCTTGTCGAAGGGTGTTTTTATTAATCCCGCCCTGACTGAACCGTTCGGACTGACGCTCATTGAGGCAGCCGCTTGCGGAGTGCCACTTGTGGCCACTGAGGACGGGGGCCCTATCGACATCATCGGCAATTGCCGCAATGGCCACCTGATCGACCCACTGGACCGGGAGGCCATGGCCGACACCCTATTGAAAACCATATCCAACAGGAAAGCGTGGCAGGAACTGGCTGATAATGGCATCCGGGGAGTTCGGCGCCATTATTCATGGCAGGCGCATGCTGAAAAGTATATGGAGTTGATCCAGCCTCTCATTAAGCAGGCTGAGCCACTGCAACGCATGACCTTGCCGCGCCGTCCAGCGCTTTATCGAAATCAGGCCGTATTCACTGATCTAGACCAGAATCTGCTGGGAAACAGGGAATCGCTGGCCGAATTCCTGGTACTCATGCGACATCACCAGAAAAAAATCAGTTTCGGCATCGCCACGGGGCGGCGTCTCGACACCGCTTTGTCGGTCCTCCGCCAGTATAAGATTCCGCAGCCCGATGTGCTGATTAGCAGCCTCGGTACGGACATTCACTATGCGCCGAACCTGACCAAAGACATGGCATGGGCCCGGCATATCAATCATCTGTGGAACCCGGGAGCTGTGCGGGAAATTCTCGATGAACTGCCGGGTCTGAAACTGCAGGAGAAGGCACATCAGGGGCAGTTCAAAATCAGCTACTACATCGACCCTACGGTGGCGCCGTACATGCACGAGATCAAGCAGGTGTTGCTGCAATATGATCAGGCGGTGAATGTCATCTTTGCCTTTGGGCAGTTCCTGGATGTCGTACCTGTGAGGGCATCCAAGGGGCTGGCTTTGCGCTGGTGTGCCGAACAACTGGGCATTCCACTCGAAAATATCCTTGCCGCCGGCGGTTCTGGTGCCGATGAGGATATGATGCGCGGCAACACCTTGGCGGTGATCGTCGCAAACCGCCATCATGAAGAGTTGTCGGAACTGACCGATATCGAGCGCATCTACTTTGCCCAGAAGGGCTATGCTGCGGGTATCATCGAAGCCATGGAGCACTACAACTATTTCGATATGGATCGGGCTTCATAGGCTATGCAACGTTTTCTGCTCTGCCCTGACATGGACCAGACCCTGATCCCCAATGGAACCGAGACGGAATCCGCTGGCGCCCGGCAAGAGTCCATCCATGCTGAATGACCGGATCGTCATCCCTCCGCTCAGCTTTTACTGGCTTTCCGAATAAATTAGGAGTCCTAAATGATCAACAAATGTCTCTTTCCCGTTGCCGGCTATGGCACACGTTTCCTGCCCGTAACCAAGGCACAACCCAAGGAAATGCTGCCCGTCCTCACCAAGCCACTGATCCAGTACGGTGTGGAGGAGGCTCTCGAAGCCGGAATGAACGGCATTGCCTTCGTCACCGGGCGCAACAAGCGGGCCATTGAGGATCACTTCGACATTAGCTACGAGATGGAAGACCAGATCAGCGGCACCAGCAAGGAAAACCAACTGGAATGTATCCGCGAGCTGATCGAGCAGTGCACTTTCTCCTACACGCGGCAAACCCATATGCGCGGCCTTGGCGATGCCATTCTCACCGGTGAAACACTTATCGGCGATAAACCTTTCGGCGTAATCCTGGCAGATGATCTTTGTGTCGGAGAGCCAGATGGTGTCATGGCGCAGATGGCCGGAATCTATGAAAAACACAGGTGCAGCGTGGTGGCCGTAGAGGAAGTGCCGGAGAACGATGTCGACAAATACGGCATCGTCAGCGGCGAGCGGCTTGACGATCACCTTGTCCGGGTGGACCACATGGTGGAGAAGCCGTCACCGAAGGATGCGCCATCCAATCTCGCCGTTATAGGACGGTACATCCTGACACCTGACATCTTCGACATTCTGAGAAACACACCGCCCGGCAAGAACGGCGAAGTGCAGATCACCGATGCGCTGCAAACTCAGGCGAATAACGGGAAGGTGGTGGCTTACCGCTTTCGGGGCCAGCGCTTCGATTGCGGCAGCATCGAAGGCTTCGTCGAAGCGACCAACTTCTTTTTTCAGCACCGCGATTGAACATACATAGCACCTCTAGCAGAATTCGTGGGACATTCATCCAAAAGCCTGTTACCAGGCGGCAGCAGTAAGCCGCTGCCACAGCTTTTCCTCTACCGGCCCGACGGGCCGGCCGCGTTTGCGCACCATGTCGATGGACACGTCGATGGGCTGAAACTCGGCCGAGTTAAGCATCACCAGTTCGCCGTTTTCAATATCATCCCGCACCAGATGCAGCGGCATGCGGCCCCAGCCGGTGCCGGATTTGATAATGCGGCGCTTCATCATGAAATCGTTTACCGTCCACTGTGGCGTGCCCTCGACCACGCCCTTGGTCAGCCGCTCGCTGTGCGTGCTGGTATCGCGCACGATGATCAGAGATGAATGCTCCAGGTCGCTTATGCTTGCCGTATCGGCCCTGGCGGCGGCTGGCGAATCCGGATGGACGACCGCCGCTAGGCGCACGCGTGTCAACTCGGCCGCTTCATAGACGCCCGGATCATCCAGGGAATCGGTAATGGCGATATCGGCATCCTCGTCATCAAGGCGCTCCATGGCACCGGACAGATTTTCGATCTGTAGTGAAATGCGCGTGGCCGGAGCGGCAACCGCCAAACCGTTCAACACCGTCAACAATGGCTCGATGGGCACGATGCCGCTGACCGCCAGGCGTATTTCCGGCTCCTCGCCAGCGGCAAGATGTTGCGCCAGCGAGCGGAACGCTTCGGACTGCTTGAGGATGGGTCCTGCCCGTTGATACAGCGCCCGGCCATTGTCCGTCAACTCAGGCCTGTAGCTTTCGCGCCGGAACAGTTTGATGCCAAGTTCCTCCTCCAGCTTGCGCACGGCGATGCTAACGGCCGACTGGCTGCGAAACAGGCTTTCGGCCGCGGCTCGAAAGCCTCCGCGATCAACAATGGCGCAAAATGCCTTTAGTTGTTCCAGGGTCATGCCGGCGATCATGATTTATAAAACGAATCATTTCAATCGATTATTTATTCTTTTTACAAATCATGATCGAGCGCAAACTTGCGCCAAGCGGAAGGAGTGAACCCATGAGCCTGAAAGAAGAAATCCAATCCATGCAGGATCAGATGTTGCCGCAAATCCCCGAACCGGCGCTGAATGCCATCGTAGCCGCAACCAAAAGGCTTGTGCAAAGTGGCATCGCCGAGCGGGCGATCAAGGCCGGTGACCCGGCCCCGCATTTCACCCTGGAGGACACGCGCAGCGAAACAACTTCGCTCTCCGCTCTGCTGGCCAAGGGGCCGGTGGTGCTTAACTTTTTTCGCGGCGCATGGTGCCCGTATTGCAACCTTGAACTGAAGGCGTTGGATCGCATCATGCCGCAGTTGCAGGCCTTGGGCGCGAACCTGGTCAGCATTTCGCCCAATCTGCGTCAGGGGCTGGCGGAGTTCGCCGACGAAAATCCCTTTACCTTCGCCATGCTCAGCGATGTGGACAACCACGTGGCTAAGGCTTACGGCCTGGTATTCCAGCTGGCCGAGGAGCTGCGGCCGATCTACGAGCAGTTCGGCTTCGACCTGCCCGCCCTCGATGGCAACGAGCGCTATGAATTGCCCATGCCGGCCACCTATATCGTCGGCCGTGACGGCATGATCGCCCATGCCTTCGTGAACGCCGATTACACCCGCCGCATGGAACCCGCCGACATTCTGGCCACGCTTCAAGGCCTGGAGTCGCCGGCATGAGCAGCGACCTGTTTTCCCCTGTGTATATCGGCGGCTCAGAGCTTAGCAACCGAATGGCCATGGCGCCGATGACCAGAAACCGCGCGCCGGAAACCATTCCGACCGAATTAATGGTGACCTACTACGCCCAGCGCGCCGCGGCCGGACTGATCATCACCGAGGGCGCGCAGGTTTCCGAGCAGGGCATCGGTTACCCGGCTACGCCGGGCATCCATAACGATGCGCAGGTTCAGGGATGGAAAAAGGTGACCGGTTCAGTGCATGCGCACGGTGGTCATGTCTTCTGCCAGCTCTGGCATTGCGGCCGCATTTCACATCCGGATTATCATGGCGGCGCATTGCCGGTCGCGCCAAGCGCCATCAGGGCGGATGGTCAGGCTTTCACCTATGAGGGACTGAAGGATTTCGTCACCCCGCGCGCATTGGAACTCACCGAAATCCCCGGCATCGTCGAGCAATTTCGCCATGCTGCAACGTGCGCGATGCAAGCAGACTTCGATGGCGTAGAAATCCACGCGGCCAACGGCTATCTGCTCGATCAATTCCTTAGGGACGGCACGAATCAGCGCAACGATGCTTATGGCGGCAGTATCGGCAATCGGGCCCGTCTACTCAGGGAGGTCACCGAGGCGGTGGTGGACGAAATCGGCGCCGGCAAGGTTGGCGTACGTATCTCACCGGTCAATGCCTTCAACGACATCCGCGACTCCGATCCGCAGACGCTGTTCAACCACGTCGCCGGCATGCTCGGCGACACCGGCATTGCCTATCTGCATACCGTCGAGGTGTCGATGACGGGAGAGCCGGATGCTTCGGTGGATATGGCGGAAATCCGACGGCATTTCCCGGGCATCTATATGGCCAACGGCGGCTACGACAAAACCCGGGGCAATGCAGCTATCCGCGAGAACCGCACCGACATGGTGTCCTTCGGCGTGCCGTTCCTGTCCAATCCGGACCTGCCGCGGCGCCTGAGACAGGATGCGCCGCTGAACGAAGCGGATCAGGCCACCTTCTACGGCGGTGATGCGCATGGCTATACCGACTATCCGGCGCTGGAGGCCTCCTGATGGGCCTCCTCGTTGACGGCAAATGGCACGACGAATGGTACGACACCGAATCATCGGGCGGCCGTTTCGTGCGTACCGAAGCCCGGTTCAGGTGCGCCATCGGCAATGCTGATTTTCCCGCAGAGGCTGACCGCTATCACCTATTTGTGTCACTAGCCTGCCCGTGGGCGCACCGCACGCTAATCTTCCGCAAACTCAAAGGGCTAGAGGACATCATCACCGTGACCGTCGTGAGCCCGGACATGCTGACAAACGGCTGGCAGTTCGATGCTCCGGAGCCGCTCTACGGCCTTAACTATCTTCATCAGCTTTATACCAAGGCGAACCCAGATTATTCAGGCCGCGTCACCGTACCGGTGCTGTGGGACAAAAAGATGGAAACCATCGTCTGCAACGAATCCGCTGAGATCATCCGCATGTTCAATGCCACTTTCGATGATCTGACCGGCAATCGGCTCGACTTCTATCCGGCCGAGTTGCGTGAGGAAATCGATGAGATCAACGCTTTCGTCTATAACAACGTTAACAACGGCGTCTACAAATGCGGTTTCGCCACTGCACAGAACGCCTATGATGAAGCTTTCGATACCCTGTTTGCCGCCCTGGATGAACTGGAAGAAGGACTAAGCCGGCAGCGCTATCTCGCCGGCAGCCGCATCACCGAAGCCGACTGGCGCCTGTTCACCACGCTCGTGCGTTTCGATGCAGTCTATGTCGGCCATTTCAAATGCAATCGCAATCGCATCAGCGACATGCCAAACCTGTCGCACTATCTGCGGGATTTGTATCAGCAGCCGGGTATCGCTGAAACGGTCGATTTCACGCACATCAAGAGGCATTACTACTTCAGCCACGAATCGATTAATCCGACTCGTATCGTACCGAAAGGGCCGCAGCTGGATTTTGATGCACCGAATGACAGATCAAGGTTTGAACACCAATAAGAGAAGATAAGGAGAGCAATATGAGTGGATGGCAGAGTGAACCCTTCGCGGTTGAAGTAAAGGCTGGAGAGACCAAAGCCTTTTGCAAGTGTGGCCTTTCCAAAAACGGGCCGTTTTGTGACGGATCGCATGAATCGACAGATAAAACTCCCTATGTGGTGACATTTGATGAAGATAAAACGATTTATGCCTGTGGATGCCACCAGTCGGGCAATCGGCCTTTCTGCGACGGCACACATATGACTTTGGGTGAATAGAGGAACTATTGGAGCAAGTTAAGGAATAGCAGAAGCAGTTTGGCTGGGTGAGCATCGCCATCCAATAGCTGATGGCGCTGGCCATCATCGACATGTTCAGGCTCGGCGTCTGGATGGTAGATATACAGGGGATTGATATGAGTATTGAAGAACATAAAACTGCTGACGGCACACTCTATTTTGATGGCAATAAGTGTATCCATTCGCGCAACTGTGTTTTGAACCGCCCCGATGTATTTGTGCCCAATGTGGAGGGGGAGTGGATTCATCCCGAACGGGCCAGCAAGGATGAACTTCACGGTTTAGCGGAGAATTGTCCTTCCGGCGCGATTCAATTTGTCGAGAACGGTCAGAAATTGCATAAGCCTTTGGTGAATACGCTGCACATCCGAGAAAATGGCCCCTGTGCACTGAAGGCGGAGATTCAGATGGATGGCGAAAGTGAGACGCAAACGAGGTTAACGCTCTGTCGTTGCGGCGCATCCAAAAACAAGCCCTATTGCGATGGGTCGCATAGCGCTATCGGTTTCGTAGCCACAGGTGAGCCACCTGTGCAGGAATCTGAACCGCTGGAGCAGCGCGATGGCCCTCTGACTGTGTCAGCCATCGAAGATGGCCCCTTAATGGTGGAAGGGAATCTGGAGATATGCGCAGGCACCGGGCATACCATAAATCGGGTGCAGAAAACTTTTCTCTGCCGCTGTGGCGCATCAAACAACAAACCCTACTGCGACGGTAGTCATGCAGCGATTGGTTTCAAGACATGAGCAAGCCAATAATTGCAGGCAGCTTTCCCAAGGCTGAGGAGCTCAGAGCAGGTGAGGAGTACCATTGGTGTGCCTGTGGGCGTTCAAAGAATCAGCCGTTTTGTGATGGTTCTCATCGTGGCACAACATTCACGCCGGTGGCTTTTAAGGCTGAAGCAACAGAAGAGACTCATCTCTGTATGTGCAAACATACGAAGAACGCACCCTTTTGCGATGGTTCACATACAAAACTCGATGAAAGTGCCGGTGTGAGATTGGCTTCAGAAGAGGCAGCCCCAACTCCGGAGGAGCCGACGGTCAAACGAATTCACGATCTAGCCCGCTATGGTCTTGAGAAGAGCGGACATCATGGCGAGATGGTGGCAATGGGTGTTCCAAGGGCGACTCTACCGCAGTGGGATGACATTCAGATTCTGGCCGCTCAGTTTGCCACCAAGCCGTTGATGGAGGATGTCGATATCGGCAGTGAACTGGTGATCGGGAGTAATGCGAAGAGGCCGCTCACCCTGAAGATACCCCTGTTCGTATCGGACATGAGTTTCGGAGCGCTTTCGCAGGAGGCTAAGACGGCCCTGGCAATGGGGGCTGAGTTTGCCGGAACCGGTATCTGTTCCGGCGAAGGCGGAATGCTTCCCGAAGAGCAGCAGGCGAATTCGAGATACTTTTATGAGTACGCCTCTGCCGGATTCGGATATAGCGAGGAGCATCTGACCAAGGTGCAGGCTTTCCATTTTAAAGGGGGGCAGGGTGCCAAGACTGGAACCGGCGGACATCTTCCCGGAAGTAAGGTGACTGATAAGGTCGCGGAAGTCAGAGGCCTCAAGGCTGGGGATGATGCAGTGTCACCTCCGACCTTTGCCGAATTGCATACGCCTGCCGATTTTTCCCGCTTCTCTGACCGGGTTAGAGATGTAAGTGGAGGCATTCCTATCGGCATGAAACTCTCCGCCAACCATGTAGAGGATGACATCGATTTTGCCGTTAAAGCCGGTGTTGATTACATTATTCTTGACGGGCGAGGCGGAGGAACCGGTGCTGCTCCTAGCATTTTCCGCGATCATATCTCTGTACCATCCATTCCAGCCTTGGTACGTGCACGACGACATTTGGATGGTTTGGGTCGTGGCGATATTACATTGATCATTACCGGCGGCTTGCGGATGCCGGAAGACTTTATTAAGGCGCTAGCACTGGGGGCCGAAGGTGTCGCTATTTCAAGTTCTGCTTTGCAGTCGATTGGTTGTGTAGCCGCACGCATATGCAACACCAACCAGTGCCCGGCCGGTATTGCAACGCAGAGGCCTGAGCTGCGAGCAAAGTTCAATGTCGATGAAGGTGCAGAGAATTTGGCCCGTTTCTTTGCAGCGTCCACCGTACTGATGAAAGTGATGGCGAGGGCATGCGGTCATGATCATCTCGGAAAGTTCAATGCACGCGATATCACAACATGGAAGCGCGAGATGGCTGAACTTACCGGTATCCGCTACGGAGGTGTATCATGACCATTCAGATCAAACAGGCTATGACAGTACCGGAAGGTGACGGCGTCACGGTCAAACGTCTGATGCCCGTGCACGGCATGCGCAACTTCGATCCTTTCGTGCTCTGGGATCATTTCGATATTGCAGCGGGCGGCTTTCCCGATCATCCGCACCGGGGATTCGAGGCGATTACCTACATTTTTTCGGGGGGCATGCAGCATGCCGACAACCTCGGCAACAGAGGAACGGTGCATGGTGGCGGTGCGCAACGATTTACTGCCGGGCGTGGCATTGTCCACTCCGAGATGCCCGATGGCCATGCGGCCGGGATTCAACTCTGGATTAATTTGCCAAGAAGTCTGAAGGGGATCGATCCAGACTATCAGCAGGTGGAAAAGGATGAGATTCCCGAAACGGCCATCGAAGGGGGAACCTTGCGTACCATTGTCGGTGAGAATGGACCGGTCCAGCTCAAAACAGATGTGCAGTATCTCGATATTTCGTTGCATAAGGGAGCCGTATTTGAGCAGGCTGTTGCCAGCGGATTGCGAGGTCTGGTTTATCTGGTCGATGGCTCTTTTCGAATCAATGGGGCGGAAACAAATGCCGGGTCGGCCGCCTTTGTGGATGGCGCTGCCAGCCTGACGCTTGATGCGGTTGAAAACAGCCGCTTCATGTGGTGCTTCGGCAGGCCACACGGAGAGCCGATACTGCAACATGGCCCTTTTGTTGACTAAGGAGGAGCGACTTATGAGTGAAATACGTACGAATGCGCAAACCGATATTCACCCCATGTTTGCCGGGCGCTGGAGCCCACGGGCCTTCGATGCCGCCAAACCGGTCGCAAGGGGTAAGCTTATCGCCTGCCTGGAGGCTGCGCGCTGGGCACCATCCTGTTTTGGCGATGAGCCATGGCGATTTATCGTTTGCGACCGTTCGCAAAACGAGGACGCATGGCAAACCCTTTTGGGCTGCCTTGCTCCGAAAAATCAGGAATGGGCAATAAATGCGCCGGTGCTGATGCTGACCTGTTCAGCCACACAGTTCCGGAAAGGCAACCCCAACCGCTGGGGCGAATACGATACCGGCCAGGCGGCGGTTTCACTGTGCCTGCAGGCTGACTCGATGGGCCTTGCCTCGCACCAGATGGGCGGCTTTGACAGTGAAGCAATGCGAGCCGCCTTTAATATCCCGGCAGATTTCACCCCCATGGCGGCCATCGCGCTCGGCTACCAAGCTGACCCAGGAATTCTTGACGAGGGCTTCCAAAAGATTGAATTGACCGAGCGCCAGCGCCGGCCTATGGGCGAGTGCTTTTTTCGCTAGCGGCTGGAACCGGCCGATCGTCTGAGTGGAAAGATTGATGCTAAAGAACACACGGCAAACCTACGGCTGGGTTACTATCATCATCCACTGGCTGATGGCACTGGCCATTATTGCCATGTTCGCACTTGGCCTGTGGATGACCGGGCTGAATTACTATGATACCTGGTATCACAAGGCGCCGGATATCCACAAGAGCGTGGGTATGCTGTTGCTATTCCTTCTTTTCTTCCGCCTTGCCTGGGTTGCTGTAAACGTCAAACCGGAGATCATGGGCCAAGTATGGGAGCGGATGATCGCACTGATGGTCCACCGCATGCACTATGTATTGATGCTGCTGGTAATGGTTAGCGGCTACCTTATCCCTACGGCCAAGGGCGAAGGCGTGAGCGTGTTCGGCTGGTTTAGCGTGCCGGCAACGATTGCCAATATAGCCAAACAGGCCGATATTTCCGGCTTCATCCACTACTGGGGCGCCTGGGCCATGATCGGCCTGGCGGCAATGCACACAGGTGCTGCCCTGAAACACCACTTCATTGACGGGGATACGACGTTGACGCGTATGCTTGGCATGAAACGACAATCAAAAGGAGAACACACATGAAATTGAGACTATCCATGCTGTTATTCATTCTTGCTCTGGGAGTGGCGACCCCGGCGCTAGCGGTGGAGAACTATGTCATCGACACGGCGAAGAACCACGCCTTTATCCAGTTCAAGATCAAGCATCTTGGCTTCAGCTGGCTGCTGGGCCGTTTCAACACCTTCGAAGGCAGCTACAGTTTTGATGCGGAAAACAGCGCCAACAATAGCATCAAGGTGAACATTGACGTGGCCAGCATCGACACCAATCATGCCGAGCGCGACAAGCACCTGAGAAGCCCCGACTTCTTCGAAGTGGAGAAGTTTCCCACGGCATCCTTTGTCAGCACCAGCTATGAGGCCAAGGGCGATGGCAAGGGCTTGCTCAAGGGCAATCTGACGTTGCGAGGTGTGACCAAGGAAGTCGCTATCGATGTCTCGCAGATTGGTGCTGGCAAGGATCCCTGGGGCGGCTACCGCCGCGGCTTCGAGGGTACGACCACCTTGCACCTGTCGGATTACAATATGGTCAAGAGCCTAGGGCCTACCGCAGAGAATGTGGAACTATACCTATCCATCGAAGGAATTCGCCAGTAAGGCGATCCCGGCCAAGGGGGCGCTTGCCCCCGAAGCCCTGGCATAAAATGAGCGCATTCTTTTCCGAGCAAACCTTCGGCTTTCTCGAGGAACTGGGGCGTTACAACAATCGAGACTGGTTTACCGCCAACACGGCGCGCTATGAGCGCGCCGTGCGCGAGCCGGCGCTGGCGTTCATTCGGGCCATGAAGCCCAGGCTGGCATCATTCGCGCCCCATTTCGTGGCTGATGACCGCAAGCTGGGTGGCTCCCTCATGCGCGTTCATCGCGACACCCGCTTTTCGCGGGACAAACGCCCCTACAAAACAAATATCGGCATTCAGTTCCGTCACGAGGCCGGCAAAGACGTGCATGCGCCAGGCTTCTATTTTCATATCGAGGCGCATGAGGTGTTCGTAGGCGCGGGCATTTGGCATCCTGATTCTGCCACCCTTGCTAAAATTCGCTCTTTTATCGACAACTATCCGCAGCGCTGGCGCGAGGCAAGTAACGATGATGCTTTCAAACGGGTCTACACCCTGACCGGAGATGCCTTAAAGCGCGCACCCAGGGGTTATGAGGAATCGCATCCCCTGATCGAGGATATCAAACGCAAGGACTTCATCGGCGTTACGCCGCTGCTGCCGGAGCTGCTCCTGCAGGATGATCTTACCGGCCTGATCGGCAACCAGTTTGTCGCCGCCGCTCCGTTCATGAACCTGCTGTGCAGTGCCGTCGGCCTGCCCTACTGAACGAAACCCAGGCATATCCCAATCTGCAAATGGAGTGCTGACAGCTATTTAACGCTTACCTTGCCGCAGACGTTCGCCTGCTCGTCTATAGTGTTGTAATGCATGCGCCACATTGGACGACGACAGACCAATGTGATGGGCAAAGCGCATGTCGAACCGATCATGCAACACGGTCCCACCTGTGGGCCTGGAGGAGGCTGCCATGAGCAACAAGGTGCAAGCTCGCGAAAGCAAAGACATTACCGTTCAATTCGATCCCGAGTGCTGTATTAACGCCGGCAATTGCGCGTGCTGCCTGCCGTGCATTGTTGACCCCCATGAAAAGGGGCTGTTGATCCATCCCGATGAAGCAAGCGCAGAAGAGCTGTCTGCACTGGTCCGCAGCTGTCCTTCCGGAGCGTTGGCCTTTGCAGAGAACGACGAAGTCGGGAAGGAGGCGGTTCCGAAGCGGAACAAAATTACGGTTCAAGCCGACGGCTCGCACATAGAAGCGAGCTTCGCCGACGACGGCCGGTGCCCTGTCGCCGGCGTTGAGTGCCGGATCGCCAAGGGTTCCCTGAATATCAGAACCCTGCCCGATGGGCCGCTGCTGCTTCAGGGTCCATATGAAATCCACGATGCCGTTGGCAGAGTTGTCGCCCGCGGCACAAAGGCGGCCTTGTGCCGCTGCGGTGCCTCCGGGAACAAACCGTACTGCGAGGGCAGCCACGTAGCCGTCGACTTCAAATCGGAGGATTAGTCGCCCCCTGGCAAGGTCTATCGCTTGCCTTGCCAATGTTTTCACATAACCATAGGCCCAACGCACATCGGGAGGGCCTAGACAATGCAAACAAAGATTCTGCTTGATGAAAGCGAGATGCCAACGCACTGGTACAACATCATTCCGGACATGCCCAGCCCACCGGCACCGCCGCTAGGGCCAGAAGGCAAACCGATTGCACCCGAGGCGCTACTGGCGATTTTCCCGCCGGCCATTCTGGAACAGGAAATGTCCCCCGAACGCTGGATTCCGATTCCGGACGAGGTTCGCGAGGCCTTCACGATGTGGCGGCCTTCGCCGCTTTTCCGGGCGCACAGGCTGGAAAAAGCGATCGGCACGCCGGCGAAAATTTACTACAAATATGAGGGCGTGAGCCCGGCCGGTTCGCACAAACCGAATTCCGCCATCCCGCAGGCCTATTACAACCGCGAGGCCGGGATCAAACGACTAGCGACCGAGACCGGCGCCGGACAGTGGGGTTCGTCGCTGGCGCTTGCCGGCAGCATGTTCGGCCTGGAAGTGCGCGTATACATGGTGCGCGTCAGTTACGAGCAAAAACCATCGCGGCGCTCGATGATGCAGGCCTGGGGCGCGGAGGTACTGGCCAGCCCAACCAACCTCACCAATGCCGGTCGCAACATTCTGGCAGGCGACTCCAACTCGCCGGGATCACTTGGCATCGCCATCTCCGAAGCAGTGGAAGAGGCTGCGACCCGCGATGACACCAACTATGCGCTCGGCTCGGTGCTCAACCATGTGTTGCTGCACCAGACCATCATCGGCCAGGAGGCCAAGAAGCAGTTCGAGAAGGCGGGCGACTACCCGGATGTGATCTTCGCTCCCTGCGGCGGCGGCTCAAACTTCGCCGGGGCGGCTTTTCCGTTCCTTGCCGACAAGGCGGCGGGCAAGGATGTGCGCATGGTGGCAGTGGAGCCGACTTCATGCCCGACGCTCACCCGCGGCCACTATGCCTACGATTTCGGCGATACGGCGGGGCTGACGCCACTGCTCCTGCAGTACACGCTGGGCCACGATTTCGTGCCGCCCTCCATTCATGCCGGCGGCCTGCGCTATCACGGTGATTCGGCCCTGGTCTCGCAGCTCTATCACGAAGGCGTGATCGAGGCCGTCGCCGTGCCACAGGTCGCCACCTTCGAGGCAGGTGTCAAATTCGCCAAGGCCGAGGGCATCATTCCGGCACCGGAGTCATGCCATGCCATCCGCGCCGCCATTGATGAGGCAATCCGATGCAAGGAGGCGGGCGAGGAGAAGACCATATTCTTCAACCTCTCCGGCCACGGCCACTTCGATATGAGCGCATACGACGCCTACTTCTCAGGCAAACTGGAGGATTTCGAGTATCCACAGGCCGAGATCGAGGCCGCTCTGCATCGACTGCCGAAGGTTGCGTAACAACAAAGTGGATTACAGCGCTTGTAACCAAGCTGGCTGGTGGGCGAAGTCAGCTGGTTAAATCTGTGCTTAGCCTGTTCGTAATGGAGCGATAACAAGCCATGCAATACCGCAAGCTCGGACATACGAATATTGACGTCAGCGTCATCTGCCTCGGCACCATGACCTGGGGCGAGCAGAACACGCAAGAACAGGGATTCAAGCAGATGGATTACGCCCTCGGTCAGGGCGTGAACTTCTTCGACACCGCCGAGCTCTATGCCATTCCACCCAAGGCCGAGACTTACGGCCGCACCGAGGAGATCATCGGCAACTGGTTCGCGAAAACGGGGCATCGCGACAAGGTGATCCTCGCTTCCAAGGTATGCGGCCCGACCGCATGGTGTCCGCACATCCGCAACGGCAAAAGCAGACTCGACAGGAAGAACATCTTCGCCGCCTGCGAGGGCAGCCTGAAGCGGCTCAAAACGGATTGCATCGATCTGTATCAGGTGCACTGGCCGGAGCGCAAGGCCAATTTCTTCGGCCAGCTTGGCTACGAGCCGCAAGACGATCATGACGCCACGCCGATCATCGAAACCCTGGAGGCGCTTTCCGAACTGGTCGCCGCCGGCAAGGTGCGCCATGTCGGCATCTCCAATGAAACGCCGTGGGGGCTGGTGCACTATCTGCACGCGGCCGACACCTTGGGCCTGGCGCGAATCGCCTCCATCCAGAATCCGTACAGCCTGCTCAACCGCAGCTTCGAGGTGGGGCTGGCCGAGATTGCCTGCCGGGAAAAGGTCGGACTGCTGGCCTACTCACCGCTAGGCTTTGGGGTTCTCTCCGGCAAATACCTTGGCGGTTCACGGCCAGAAAACGCGCGCATCACCCTGTTTTCCGACTACACGCGCTATACCGGCGAGCGCGGTGTGGCCGCGACCAAAGCATATGTTCAACTCGCTCGCGATCACGGCCTCGACCCTGCTCAAATGGCGTTAGCCTTCGTCAATAACCGATCGTTTCTCACCAGTACCGTCATCGGCGCAACCACGATGCAGTAGCTGAAATCCAACATCGCCAGCATTGAGCTCCGCCTGTCTGACGAAGTTCTCATCGGTATCGAAGCCCTCCATATCGGAAACCCGAATCCCTGCCCCTGAGTGCCCATCAGCATCACAGCCCTGGTTGAAAAACACTTTGCGCGCCGGTTTCCGGTTTGCCGTCTTTTGCCTACTGATGGGACCGTGGGACCTATTCTACTACGCTTGGCTCTAGGTAATGATCGGCTGGCCCACTTTATGGCTGCGGGCCTTCCTTGGAATTTACAGCGTCCGGATTAAAGGCGGCTGGCGCGTTGCCGCAAGAGATGATCGGCCAGCACGAGAGCCAGCATGGCCTCGGCGATGGGAACGGCGCGGATGCCGACGCAGGGATCGTGCCTGCCCTTGGTCACGATCTCGGTCTCGTCGCCACGGATATCGATGGTAGGCCTTGGTTTCAGGATGGAGGAAGTAGGCTTGAGCGCCATGCGCACATGAATGGTGTCACCATTGGAAATACCGCCCAGGATGCCGCCAGCGTGATTGCTGACAAAGCCGGAGGAACGGATCGCATCTCCGAACTCGGAACCCGTCGAATCAATGCAGGCAAAGCCATCGCCGAGCTCTACGCCCTTGACCGCCGGAATCGACATCATCGCCTTGGCGATATCAGCATCTAGCTTGTCGAACACCGGCTCGCCGAGCCCTGTCGGCATGCCATGCGCTTCGACCGTCACGCCCGCGCCGACGGAATCGCCCTGCTTGCGCGCCTGATCCAATAATTCGGCCATGGCTTCGGCCGCCTTTCCATCCGGGCAGAAGAAGGGATTGTTGCCTATCTCCCGCTCATCAAGGCGGCCTGGATCAACTTTGACGGGGCCGATCTGGTCCACCCAGCCGACGATCCTGACGCCCTCAATGACAGCCAGCATCTTTCTGGCAACAGCACCAGCGGCCACCCGCATGGCCGTTTCGCGGGCGCTTGAACGGCCGCCGCCGCGATAATCGCGTACGCCATATTTTTCCAGATAAGTCAGGTCGGCATGGCCGGGGCGGAACTTATCCTTGATCTCCGTGTAATCCTTGCTGCGCTGATCGGTGTTGCGGATCAACAGACCTATCGGGCAGCCCGTGGTTTTACCCTCGAAAACGCCTGAGATGATTTCCACCTCGTCGTCTTCACGTCGCTGGGTGGTGTATTTGGACTGGCCAGGCTTGCGGCGATCCAGATCAGGCTGGATGTCGGCTTCACTGAGCTCGAGCCCGGCAGGACACCCCTCAACGATGGCCACCAATGCCGGTCCGTGCGATTCGCCGGCAGTGCTTACGCGGAAGATGTCTCCGTAGGAACTTCCCGACACGAACTATTCGATACCCGGATCGCCTGCGCCGACATGGAAACCGCTGTCCACATAATGTACCTCGCCCGACACGCCTGAGGCCAGATCGGAGAGCAGGTAGGCCGTCGTGTTGCCGACCTCTTCCTGCGAAACATTGCGCCCGAGCATGGAACCGCGCGCGCTTTTCTCCATCAGCCGGCGGAAATCGCCAACAGCGGAGGCCGCCAGCGTCCGTATGGGGCCAGCCGATACTGCGTTCACACGAATGCCATCTTTACCCAGATCCTGCGCCAGATAGCGGGTAGAGGATTCCAGGGCTGCCTTGGCCACGCCCATGACATTGTAGTTTGGCACGGCGCGTACCGCGCCCAGATAAGTCATCGTAACCATGCTGCCTCCCTCTTTCATCAGCGCCGCGGCGCGGCCGGCCACAGCAACGAAGGAATAGGCCGAAATGTCCAGGGCCAGCAGAAAGTCTTCGCGCGTGGTGTCGCTGAAGCGGCCCTTCAGGGCGTCCTTATTGGCGTAAGCAATCGAATGCACCAGAAAATCCAGCTTACCCCAACGCTCGGCAACCTTAGCGAAAAACGCATCCATGCTGGCGTTATCGCTGACGTCCATTGGCTCAATGATTTCCGCGCCCACACTTTCAGCCAGCGGCCGCACGCGCTTTTCCAATGCCTCGCCCAGAAAATTGAAGCCAAGCCCGGCACCCTCGCGATGGCAGGCCTGCGTGACCCCCCAGGCAATGGACTTGTCATTAGCTATCCCGAGGACCAGCCCTTTCTTTCCAGTCAAAATACCCAAGCCAGACTCCCCCTTGATAATGGTGGTGACAGATTAACAGTGTGGTTACAAAAGCGCACGCAGTTGACGCCTGAGCGCCCACCTACTCCATGGCTTGCCGACATATGCCTGCCGCTCCCAGCCGCTCACGAAGCTTCGCCAGCGCGATGCATCGACGCCCTTCGGGACGAGAAGGCCTCTGAGCGGAGCGCCCGTGGTTCGAACGGCCCCGTGCCTGGCCAGCCATTTATCCACCACCGGCCACAAATTTCGACCACCCGGCCGCGTCAGCGTCGGGATAAACCTGCGCCATCCGAGGCCTGCAAAAACCAGCAGGGGCAGGAGCAGGAGCAAAATGGCCGGTTCGCGCATCAATGCAAGCAGACTCTGCCAAAGATAATTGCGATCCTCATTGGTGAAGTCGAGCACATAGCGATACCAGGCCAGCTTGATTGCCTCCCAGTTACTCTCCCATACCGAGGGTTCGGAAGCGGTCATATCCCACAACACATTGGGCGTGGCGTCGTAGCGCCGCCATACGCCATCAATCCATGCCTCGGTCCACGAATGGGCATGGCTCTTGCGGATGACGAGAAAATCACCGACATCGTTCCAGTCGCCGCCACGATAGCCATTGACCACCCGCGCCGGAATGCCCAGCGACCTTGCCGCCAGGGTCAGGGCCGAGGCATACAGTTCACAATGACCTTTTTTTTGGCCGATAAAATGCTCAATTGGTTGATAGGGATCTATTTCGGCATTGAGATCATATTCCCAGCCGCGCAGCTCTTTCATCAGGGCGCGCATTTGCACCTTGGGCTCGCTCATCCCCGTGGTTAGGTCCTGCGCCCACGAAGCAATCTCGGTCGAGGCCGGCGCCTGGCCATGGCGCGGCAACGGCGGGGAGGTAATCGCCCATTCCGAGCCTGTTCCGGTCAGCCACATGGGTATGCGAACGCGCGTCTGTGGCGTTTGCTCAAACTTCAGGCCGCCCTGCCGCATCCAGCGCACGGCTTGAGGTATCGCGTCCAGTCCGGCCAGGTTATCCGGCAGAAAGATGTAGGAATGCTCAACCGCTTCCCGGTACACCCCCACGGCCATCTTGTCGGCGGTATCCCCCCGGTAAGGCGTCATCGCCGGTAGGGGTGAGGCGGCAATCTCCTGTGTTTTTTCCCAACCGTGGCCATTGAAGCGATCCAGGCTCGTGCCGCGCCAGTAATGGCGCATGAGCCAGTGCTTGGCTTTGGGCAGGCGCTCGTCTTCCACATCCGGCTCGACCCGCATCACCACGGTGGCATCCAGACTGCGAGCGAAATCCCCCAGGTTTACGGCGTCGGAAAACCCCGATACATCAAGATAGCGCTGCGTATTTTGCGCGCCCGGACCCAAGCCGATGCGCGGCACGCTGACGAACATCAGGCTGGTGGCGAACAGCATGGCGGCAAACACTCTGAGGTCGGTTTTGTGCGGCCCTAAAGGCAAATCACCGCCAATTTGCCTGAGGCCATAGAGCCGCCTGCCCGCGCGCCAGGTTAGAAACAGGAAAGCGGCAAGCACCAGAATGTAAAACACGCTGTCGGTCAACACCGCCGCCGCCAGCATCAGGAACATGCCTACCAGCAGGCGGTGCAAATGGTTGCGCGGCGTCGAGGCCTCCACCGTGACCGCCAGCGAGAGAATCAGCATGAAATCCGTACATGCGACGAGGAAATCCCTGCCAAGGATCAGCTCGACCGCCACCCAGGCAAAGCCCGCCCAGCCAAGCAGGCTGGCCTGCATCTCGGAAAGAGCAAAGCGTTCAGCCCAGCACAGTCGCAGGATTCCCACCAAGGCAACCACCAGCCAATAAACGGGACTGACAAAATCAGACAACGCCAGCGCCGCCACGCCACACATCAACACACCCAAGGTCAGGCGCTCGGCTTCGCGCATCATTCTAGGCCGCACGCCGCACCTCTTCATGACTGACAGACAGCATCATTCCACTGCTTTCAATCGGGGGGTTATGCTCCGGCTTCGCAGCCGCCAGGGTCATGACGGCAGCCTGCCACCCGGCCGGCTCGCCCAGCTCAAATATCTCCTGTCCCAGCACCAGACGCAGCGTGGGATGATTGAGCATCCAACCGTAGGCACAGCCCAGCAAGCGCTCGAATTCAGGCCCTGGCTGGGCTCTTAAGTCCACGCACAGGCACTCATTCAAAGGCGAACCGGAAGACAGGAAACGCTTCACGGCCCAATCGCCGTCGATGGCCTTTTTCCAGTGAATGCGGGTTGGCATATCGCCAGGCACATAGGCGCGCAGATCACTGAACACATCGCCCTCCCCCCCATCCGGCTGTCCAGCGCCAAAGCCAGCCCCCGCACCCATCCAGGCGATGGGCTCGGGCAGCACCGCGAGCTGCCAATCCTCATTCCGCGATCGTTCGATACGCCACAAACCGATCGGCGCTTCGGTGCCAAAACGCTGACGGCTGAAGGTATACATGCCACGCCTCAGCTTGGGCATCTGGCCAATCACCAGGCTGTTTTCCATCGTGCAGCGGATATCGAAGCTGATCCGCGCCAGTTCGCCCTCCCATACCACGTCGACGACAGCACCCAGGGCCGGTTGCCAGTCCATGCTCTGGCGCAGATTGAACGCAGCACCCGCGCCAATGCTGTCCGGCATGATGCGGGCAAGATCGGGCGGGCAGCGCAGCATCAGATAAGCCGAGCCCGCCGCGGCCATGCCAAAGGCCAGCAGCATTGCCCCACAGAGGTAGAGAAGATTGTTGCCGGAATAGACCGCCGCACCCACCACGCCGGTTGAGAGAAACAGAAATACCGCGCCCAACCTGGTCAGGCCTACGCGCCAACCAGGCCTTACTGGCAAACGGATGCGAATGATTTTTTCCAGCCAGCTTAGCAGCCAGCCAGGCAATTTCAGATCAGCGGGATCATAAGCCATGAGCTCAGCGTGTGTGAACGGGCCTAGGCCGGCGGCGACTGCTTGTCGAGTAACAACATCAGCCCCGCCTCGGGATCGCCCTCGGCCTGCACCCGGTGCGCCAGGCAAGGCACCCAGACGGACTGCAAATCAGCGGCGGAAACATAGTCACGCCCATCCAGCCAGGCGCGCGCCTTGGCCGCGGCCAGCACATCCTGGCCAGCCCTGGGCGACATGCCGTGGCGCAGAACCTCGCCGGAACGGCTTAGCTGCAACAAGGCCAGCAGGTAATTCAGCAGGGCATCGGATACCGGCATGGCCGCCACGTCACGCTGGGCCTGAAGCAATGCATGCATGCTGGCGGCGGGTCGCAGCCGCGACAGCTGGCTGCGTCCGGCCTCTCCCATCAACACACGCCGTTCGGCCTCCTCGTCCGGGTAGCCCAGGTTCACACGCATAAAAAAGCGATCAAGTTGAGACTCCGGCAGTGGAAAGGTGCCTAGATGTTCGGTCGGATTCTGTGTAGCCATCACCAGGAATGGGTCGGGCAGGTTGTGAGTTTCCTGATCCACGCTCACCTGCCGCTCTTCCATAGCCTGTAACAGCGCCGATTGCGCCTTGGGCGTAGCGCGGTTGATCTCATCAGCCAGCACGATGTGATGAAAAATCGGGCCATTATGGAAAACGAAGTGTCTGTCAGCCGGGTCGAACACCTGCACGCCAATGATGTCGGCCGGAAGCATGTCGGCAGTAAACTGGATGCGGCCGAAATCCGTATCCAGGCCGGCGGCAAGACCGCGCGCCAGGGTCGTCTTGCCCACGCCGGGGATATCCTCAATGAGCACATGTCCGTTGGCCAACAGGGCAATCACCACGTTTTCCACCACGCCGCGCTTGCCGGCCAGCACCGTCTCCATCTGGTCAATCAGCGCCAAAATGGCAACACGGGTCTCGAATACAGCGCTTACGGTTGACATTCAATGGCCTCCATTTCCTCGTCGGAAAACCCGAAATAATGACCGATCTCGTGCACCATCACGTGGCGTATGCAATGCCGAACGTCTTCGCCATTGGCAGCGCAATAGGCCAGGATGGGCAGGCGATAAAGATAAATCATGTCAGGCAGGCTTCCGCCATAGCTGATGCCTCGCTCGGGCAGCGGCCACCCCTGGTAAAGGCCGAGAAGATCACCATGCTCGCAATCCATTTGTCTGAGAACATCTTCAGCGGGTTCATCTTCCGTAATAACGGCGACATTATGAATGGCCTGCAGGAAATGCTCCGGCAGGGCGGCATAGGTTTCCTCGGCGCATTGTCTGAACTCATCGGCATTCATCCGTTCCAGCCTAGCAAGGCATTCGCATCAGGTCTTTCGGCATCTTCAGACGCAACAAACATGCCAAAATGCCAACTATCCGGCTGATTTAGCTACCAAGGACTTATATCGTCTGGACTTAGTCTGGGACTGTGATTCTAGTCACCCGCCAGTGAATCCACTGCATCTCGAAAGCTCGGATATTTCAATTCCGGCATTAGCTCAGCATGCAGCAGGTGGTTGGGCACGCGCTTGTTGTCGCGAAAGAACTCCAGCGCCGCGGGCGATAGTTGGCGCTCGCCCTCCTCGGCCGAAAGAATGATCGGTGCCGGTGCGCCGATCAGGTGGGCCAGCTCAGTCACATACACCTCGTGCGGCAAAGGCTCATCGTCGGCCAGATTAACGATGCGGCCCGGCCTGGGCTTCTCCATCGCCGCCATGATGGCGGCCACGATATCGTCCACATGGATGCGGGCGGCGTAATGCGGCGGCTGCCAGCGAACGGCCGTGTAGCCGCCGGCTCTCAGCTTGGGGATGATGTTGCGCCCCGGGCCATAGATGCCGGCAATGCGGAATACCTCGGCGGGAAGGCCGGATTCCAACCAGGCGGTTTCGGCCTTCAGGCGCTCGATGCCGCGCGCGCTCGCCGGCTTGCACGGCCACGATTCATCCACCCAGGCCCCATCCGCATCGCCGTACACGCCGGTGGTCGAGAGATAGCCCGCCCAGCGCAGGTCTGTAAGCTTCCAGGCGAGGCTGGGCAGCCAGGCCAGTTGCGAGGCATGCATGCCGCCGGCGTCACGCGTCAGCGGGATCGAATCGAGGATGGCCTGCGTGCTGTTCAGGATTTCCGCCGGAATGGCGTCGGGCTCGGCCAGAACCGGCTCGATACCCGCCGCCTTCAATGCTTCTGCCCGCTCCTTGCTGCGCGTCGTGCCGAATACCTGCATACCGCCTGCAATGCAGGCCTTGCCCAGCCGCTCACCGACATAACCGCAACCGAGAATAAGAAGGGATTGAATACGCATGGTCCGCAACCTATAGCGTTTGCCAGAACCTGCCATCATCCAATGCCCGTGGAAGCTTGACTGCCTTGATGAATGCATTTTCAATGGTTGTTGATGGGATTATATAGCAGGTACATCCTTCCGAAAGTCGTCCACTTCGCGTGTGGCCAGAAGCCGAACATGCGGCAGCGCCAGAAGGTGGTGCCGCGCGCCCACGGGCGCGTTCTCGAGGTTGGTATCGGCTCCGGTCTGAATCTCCCCTACTATGACGCTGCGAACGTAAGCAAGGTCTGGGGCCTCGATCCGGCACCGGAGATGACCCAGATGGCAAGACGGGCCGCGTGCTCACTGCCCTTCGAGGTGGAGTTCATCGGCTTGCCGAGCGACGAGATTCCGCTCGAGGACGACAGCGTCGACACCGTGGTCGTGACGTACACGCTCTGCACCATTCCCGACACAACACCTGCGCTTCGCCAGATCAGCCGGGTCCTCCGGCCAGGTGGCGAATTGATCTTCTGCGAGCACGGGGCAGCGCCGGATGCGAGAGTGCGCCGCTGGCAGGATCGCCTCAATCCGATATGGAAGCGGATTGGCGGCGGATGCAATCTGAATCGCCCGATCCCCACGCTTATTGAGGCGGGAGGGTTCCGGATCAGCAACCTGGATACCATGTACATTCCGGGCTGGCGCCCGGCAAGCTTCAACTACTGGGGCAGTGCCGTTCCGCGATGAGTACCATCGCAGGCCCTCATGTGCCTGGTTTGGTTTCTTTCACCTGCCACTTTCCCGACGCCAGTTTGATGAAATCGAATGACGAGAGCAGGCCAGCCACACCATCCTCATCGACGACCAGCAGGTGGTGCATATGCTTGTCGACCATCAGGCCGGCGGCTTCCTCGATCGAGGCCGATGCATCGATGGTGATCACGTTCGGATTGGCGATCTCCCACGCTTGGGTATAGTCCGGATCGCCATCGGTAAAATGAAAGCGGTTGATGTCCGATTTCGTAATAAATTCAGTGGTATCCCCAAGCTCATCCACCAGTGGCGCGGCGCTGATGTCGCGGGACACGAAGATGCCTTCGACCTCGCAAACCAGCTTGTCGCGGGGAATCGTCACAATATCCGGCGTCATGATATCGGCAGCTGTCAACACGCTAATCTCCCTTTCATCTGCTGTTCGTCAGCTCGCTAGTTTACTCCCACTCACCCGCTCGATCCATTTTAACCGGCTCACCGCTCAGATCAGCCAGCGGAATACCTCCAACCCAAAGTGGACAGCCGTGCCGCAGGCAACGGCGACGGAAATGGACAGCATCACCGAGAACACCGCCTCCCTGCGCCCGATGACCCGCAGCATGATGGCGAAAGTCGACACGCACGGAATGTAGAACATCAGAAAAATCAGGAAGGTGCTGATCTGCACCCAGTCGAGCACGGCCCCGACATCGAAGGTGTTCAGGGCCTGGTAGATCATCAGCAGCGAAAGCTCCTTTCGCAGCACGCCGAACAGGATCGGCACGCCCAGCACTACCGGCAGTCCCAGCGCCCACACCGTAATCGGCGACAGCGCCGCGTTGATCCAGTCATCGCTGCCGACATAGTGCAGCAGCGCTAGCACGATGCTGCCGCCGACCAGAAGCGGCATGACGATGGTGAGGATGTCACTGGTGCGCTGCCAGGTGGCGCGCAGCACTGGCATCAGCTTCGGCAGGGCGTAGGCCGGGATTTCCAGAATGACGCCGGGGCTGATTTCCGGATAACGCCGGATCAGCAGCTTGCTCAGGGCGGCGATCATCACCAGGTTCAGCATGAAAATGGCGAAGATGCCGAGACCCCCAAGATATTTGCCGCCCAGCGCCAGCACGATGGCCGAGCGCGCCGAGCACGGCACGAAGGTGATCAAGAGCGACGCGATGATGCGGTCGCGCCCCTCCACAGCGTGGCGGGTTGCGGCAATGGCGGGCACGTTGCAGCCCAGCCCTAGTAGAAACGGCATGGCCGCCTTGCCATGCAGGCCGATCTTGTGAAAGAAGCGGTCGACGACGAAGGCGACGCGCTGCATGACACCCGACTTCTCCAACATCACCAGCATCAGTACCAGCGGTAGCATATAGGGCACGACGATGCCGATAAGCCCGATCAGACCATCGGCAACGGCGCGGCCAACTACGCCCACCAGTTCCTGCGGCTGCCAGCCGGAAACCGCCCCGGCCAGACGCGCGGCGGTGGCGGCATCCAGCGCCGTACTGACCTCGAACACCATGAACAGCACGGCGGCAAACACGGCCAGGCTGCCGACCAGGCCCCAGTGCGGATGTAAAAACACGGCGTCCAGGCGATCCTCCCAGGTCATCGTTTTCGAGCGGTGGTGCAGCCGGGCGACCTTGTCGAATATCTGCCCGGCGCGGTAATGGCAGTCGGCGATCACCTCCTCGGACAGGCTGCGCGGCAACGCCCTGCCCGCCTCCGCCTCAAGGCGGCGCAAAACGGCCGCTTGCTCCGGGAAGTGCTGTGCAAGTTCAGCGGCGAAGTAGGCATCCGAGCGCATCAGCTGCATGTTCAGAAACGCCTTGGGCACACGAAAAGCCGCGTGCAGCTCCGGATGGTCAAGCTCGGCATCCAGACGCGCGGCCCAGCGGCAAATATGCTCGCCGGCAGGCTGCGGCAGCGGTCTGATATTTCCGCGTACGGTGCCGACGGCCGTTTCAAACAACCTGGCAACGCCATGGCCCTTGATGGCCGTCATCGGAACCACAGGTACGCCCAGTTCCCGCTCCAGCGTGGCGACATCAATCTGCATGCCCTTGCGACGAGCCTCATCCATCATGTTCAGCCCGATGACGATGGGCAGGCCGAGTTCCGTCAGCTCCAGCGTGAGTTCGAGGTGGTGCTTCAGGGTGCTGGCGTCGATGATGTGCACCAGCACATCCGGTCGCGAAAACGGCGCCGGCGGCACGTCACTTTCGTGCGCCGAAATTAGCGGCCGGCTGTCGCCCCACAACAGGTATTTCAGGCCCTCCAGATCATCATCATGAAGGTTGTGCAGCGAATAGAGCGCCGGCAGGTCGATCAGCTCGGCTTCGTCCATGCCGATCTGCACGGTGCAGCGCTGATAGGTGCTGGCGGTGCCGGCCAGGTGGCCCAGGTCGATGCTGGTGCTGGCCACGATATTGAAAATGGTGCTCTTGCCGCTGTTCGGCTGGCCGATCAGCGCTACGCGCAGCCTGTCTTTGCCGCGGTACAGTGGGCCTGCAAGCGGTGCCGCCTGCAATGGCGTGGTGGCCGGCTTCATGCCGGGGGGCTTCCTATCATCAATGTCGTGTTCACCTGCCAAGCATAACCGCATTCGGGGGTTGGCAACCCCACCCGGGATGAATTTCGGAAAAGAAGGGTAGCTATTCCGGTTCCGAACGCAATCGGCAGAAATCCGGATGCAACGCTAGACGGGTTATCTATCGCCCTGTACCGTCGTTTCGATGGAAGAAAGGCAGCAAGAGCCGGATATGGACGAACGCATCGTCGAGCTTGAAACCAAGGCGTCGTATCAGGATCACACCATTCAGGAACTGAGCGACGTGATCGCCAGACAGCAACAGCAGATCGAAGCGCTGGAAGCTCGGATGAAGCGCGTGCTTGAGCATTTGAAAGCCTTCACACCTTCCGATATTGCCACGCCCGAGGAAGAAACCCCGCCGCCGCACTACTAGAAAAGGCCTGAGAAATCATCCATAACCCACGTGGCTGGCCAGGCCGGGATAATGGCGTAGACTGTATACATGCCCTTCGATCTCGCCGTCATCGACCTGGACAACACTCTGTATGCTGCTGATTCCGGCGTGTTCTCTCGCATGGACAAGCGCATGACCGAGTTCGTGGCCCGAGAACTGGGGATCGACAAAGCGACAGCCAACGCCATGCGCATGCGCTACTGGAAACAGTATGGCACCACGCTCAGGGGCCTGATACTTCATCACGGCGTTGACCCCGAGCCATTTCTATTCGAGGTGCACGACATCCGCATCGAGGAATTCCTCCAGGCGGATGCCGAACTGGATCATGCGCTGGAAATAATACCCGGACGAAAGGTTATCCACACCAATGGCACGAAAGAGCATGCCAAACGCGTCATGCGAGAACTGGGAGTCGGCCACCATTTCCATGCCATCTACGATATCCGCTTCAACGATTACCTTCCCAAGCCGTGCAAGAAAACCCTAGCCATGTTGCTGGCGGGAGAAGGCGTAGCGCCGCGCAGGGCGCTGGTCGTGGACGATATGCCGGATAACCTCGCCGTGGCCCAAGAGCTGGGAAGCAGAACCGCCTGGGTGTCGAAATCAACGAAGCGGAATGGTTGGGATTACCATGCCACCACCCTTCATCACCTGCCGGAGACGATTGCCCGCAGCTGCTGACACGTCGATGTCATTACGAACCCAGGGATGGGTAAGTAAATCAATTGGTCAGCGTTGCTGTCCAGTTGGTTTGTGAGGAAAAGTAAAATGATGCTTTTGCTTTTCCGTAAAGAGATAAAGCCATGAATGGCTTTATTGCGTGTACGATAACTGAATGCTCTGCGAAACCCAGAGCATTCGTGCAGCCTATGGATGGGCTGCCAAAATCAAATTACGCAGGTGTTTGATTTTGTAAGCCAATGCAAAATCGCGCTTTTGCATTGGCTTATTGCAAAAGGGCATGGAAGCACTTTTGAAATGCAACCAATTACTGATTCATCCGCTCGAAGAATTCAGCGTTGTTTTTCGTCTGGCCAAGCTTGTCGATCAGGAACTCCATGGCATCCACCGTACCCATGGGCGAGAGAATCTTGCGCAGAATCCATATCTTCTGGAGCTCATCGCGGTCGGTAAGCAGCTCCTCTTTGCGCGTACCGCTTGGCGCAATATCGATGGCCGGGAATACACGCTTGTCCACCAGTTTACGGTGCAGGTTGATCTCCATATTACCCGTGCCCTTGAACTCCTCGAAGATCACCTCGTCCATCTTGCTGCCTGTGTCGACCAGCGCCGTGGCAACGATGGTAAGCGAGCCGCCATCTTCGATGTTTCGCGCCGCGCCAAAGAAACGTTTGGGGCGATGCAGAGCGTTGGAATCCACGCCGCCGGAAAGAATCTTGCCGGAAGATGGAACCACGGTGTTGTAAGCGCGGGCGAGCCTGGTGATGGAATCGAGCAGAATCACCACGTCATGGCCATGCTCGACCAGGCGCTTGGCCTTTTCGATGACCATCTCAGCCACCTGCACGTGACGTTGGGCCGGCTCATCAAAGGTGGATGAGATGACCTCGCCCTTGACCGAGCGCTTCATGTCCGTGACTTCCTCGGGGCGTTCGTCGATGAGCAACACCATTAGCACGACATCCGGATGGTTGGCCTCGATCGAGTGCGCAACGGACTGCATCATCATGGTCTTGCCGGTGCGCGGCGGCGCCACCAGCAGGGCACGCTGGCCCTTGCCGATCGGCGAGATCAGGTCAATCACGCGCCCGGTGATGTCCTTGGAGCCTTCCGCCTCCATTTGCAGGCGCTCATCCGGATACAGTGGCGTAAGATTGTCGAACAGCACCTTGGTTTTGGCGACCTTGGGGTCTTCGCCATTGGTGGTGTCGATCATCTTGAGGGCGAAGTAACGCTCATTGTCACGTGGCGAACGAATCTCGCCGGTCACCGTATCGCCGGTGCGCAGCGAAAAACGGCGTACCTGGTTGTGCGACACATAGATATCGTCGGGACCAGCAAGGTAATTGGCGCTCGGTGAGCGCAGGAACCCGAAGCCGTCCGGGAGGATTTCCAGTACGCCCTCACCGTATAGCATGCCACCGGCCGCGGCATGGGCCTTGAAAATGGCGAAAATCTGTTCCTGTTTGCGCATGCCGGCGGCGTTCTCCACGCCCAAGGGTTCGGCCAGGTCGAGCAATTGCTGCGGCGTCATGGCCGAAATTTCGCGCAGATGCAGGGGCGGGCCATTGCTGATTTTCGTTTCCACCCGCTCTTCGACTTCGACGTCATCTCGAGGTCGTCCGCCCTGGCGAGCGCCATTGCCACCACCACTACGGCGGCGTCCTCTGACGGCCCTTCGGGGGGCTGACTCCTCTTTCGCCTTGGTCTCCGTCGGCGACGTTTCTACATCGGCCTTGGCGGGCGCTTTTTCAACCGCGCTATCCTTAGGCGCTTCGGTGACCTCAGCTTGGGTCGCTTCTTCTGATTGCATAAGTTCTCCATCAAGATACAACAAACGTTTACAGGGAAAGTGGCTGAGAAATCAGCTGCGGACTTTTTACTCCCCCGCCATGGTAATGTCAACCGGCGTCGTGTTCGCGAGCCGATGCAATATGCCTCTGTGTACAGCGTCCACGCTCTGGCGCAAATGACCGAGGTCACCATCATTTTGAATGACGAAATCGGCCTGGCGCCTGCGTTCGGCATCCGAGCATTGCTGGCGCACGATGACATCAAACATCGACGGGTTCGGATGCCCGCGATCGATCACCCGCTGGCGGCGTAATTCCACATCGCTGAGCAACGCCACGATGGTGTCCACACGATCGGCAGCACCCGACTCCAGCAGCACGACGGCCTCAATAAGGGCATAGGGCGCATTCTGCCGGGCAAGCCAGCGACCGGCCTCCGCCCAGATCAAGGGGTGCAGCGCATCGGTCAGCTTGCGCATGACCTGCTCGTCCTGAAAGCTCTCGCGGGCCAGGCGCGCCCGATCCAGCCGCCCGTCTTCGTTCAGGAACGTATCCCCAAACGCTTCCACGATTGCCGCCTCGCCCGGCTCACCCGGCATGGCCAGCTTCCTGCCAACCTCATCCAGATCGAGCAACGGCACGCCCAGATCGGCGAACATGCGGGCTGCCAAACTCTTGCCGCTGCCAATGCCGCCGACCAGGCCGACTGATGCGATACCCGCCACTCAGCCCGCCACCAGATTCGCGTACCAGCGCATGGCCTGCGGCCCCCATAGCAGATACAGGACGCCCGCCGCCGCCAGGTAGGGGCCGAAAGGAATTTCCGTCCGCGCCTCTTTTTTGGCCAGCAGTAAATAAAGGCTGCCGATGATTGCCCCCACAATAGACGATACCAGGATCACGAAGGGCAGCGCCTGCCAACCCAGGAACGCCCCCAGCATGGCCAACAGCTTGAAGTCGCCATAACCCATACCCTCGCGGCCAGTCAGCAGCAAAAACAGTCTGGCCACCAACCACAGCACGCCATAGCCGCACGCCGCGCCAATCAGGCTGTCGAGGCCAAAACCCAGCCAGAACGACATGCCGATACCGATGGCAATGCCCGGCAGGGTAAGCGCATCCGGTAGCAGCCCGGTTTCCAGGTCGATCAGCGTCAGGATCCATAGCAGGGTGATGAGCACGATGGCCATGGCCAGCACTGGCTGTAAACCGAAATGCCAGGCCAGGGCCACCCAGCTTACCCCCATCAACGCCTCGAGCACGGGATAACGCATGGAAATCGGATTGGCGCAGTGACGGCAGCGGCCGCGCAACATGATGTAGGAGAACAGGGGAATATTATCGTACCAGCTCACGGCCGCGCCGCAGTTGGGGCAATGGCTGCCGGGACTGACCACGGACTGGCCGGCGGGCAGTCGATGCACGCAAACATTGGCGAAGCTGCCTACCAACAGGCCCAGCACGGCGCAACTGATGATCAAGGCCGTCACTCGCTGTCCTCGTCTTTCATGCCGAGTTTTTGCAGGCGATAACGTAGCGAGCGGAAGCTCACGCCCAACACATCAGCCGCCTTGGTGACATTACCGCCTGTTTCCCCCAACGCACCCTCGATCAGCCTGCGCTCGGCCCACTGTAGCCAGTGGTCCAGACTCAGCCCGCTCTTGCGCAACTCGTCCAGGCTGAGCTGCGAATGGCTTTCGTCGCGCACAAGTTCCAGCGAAGAAGCATCGAGTACGCCATCCTCGGACATCGCCAAGGTGCGCTGCAACAGGTTTTCCAGCTCCCTGACATTGCCAGGGAATGGCAGCAACTGAAGCTGTTCCAGGCACTCCTCCGTCACCTTCGTCGGGCCGCCGACGTCAGTCCATTTGGATAACAGATGTTCAACCAGTTCCGGGATATCCTCCCGTCGTTGTTTGAGCGACGGCATCATGATCGGCACGACATTCAGGCGGTAAAACAAATCTTCGCGAAAATGCCCCAACGCTACTTCCTCGGCAAGATCGCGGTTGGTCGCCGCCACCACGCGCACATCGACCTGCCGTTCCTGTTCATCGCCCACCCGCCGCACGCGCCCATCCTGTAAGACGCGCAGCAACTTCACCTGAATGGACAAGGGCATCTCGCCAACTTCATCCAGAAACAGCGTGCCGCCGGACGCCGACTCGATCAGGCCGGCATGATCACGATCAGCGCCGGTGAATGCGCCCTTGCGGTAACCAAACAGCTCCGACTCGAACAGTCCCTCGGGAATGGCGGCGCAGTGCACGGGTACGAAAGGGCCGTCAGCCCTGGTTGACATATCGCGCAGATAGCGCGCCGCCAGCTCCTTGCCCGTGCCTGATTCGCCGCTGACGATAACGGTGAAGTCCCGCTTGGCGGCGCGAACCAAACGATCGCGCACGCGCTGCATGGCGGGCGAAGAACCAATCAAACCACCAATAGCAGGGGGCTCCGGCTCCTGGCTGGATGCCTTTTTTTCCACCGGATCACGGCTGGCCAACGCGCGTTCCACCGCCATGGACAACTGCTCGCCGGACACCGGCTTGGTCAGATAATCAAAGGCGCCCTCGCGCATGGCCGCCACGGCCGTATCGGCGCTGGCATAGGCGGTGACCAGCAACACCTTCGCATCGGGCTGCAATTGCGCGGCCTGGCGCACCACTTCAAGGCCTGCGTCCCGCCCTTCCATGCGCAAGTCGGTCAGCACGATGTCGAACTCCTGGGCGCTGAGCTGCTCAATAGCCTGCGCTGGCCCCTCACAGTCCCGCACCTCATGGCCCTTGGCCTGAAGGCCCAGGCTCATCACCCGGCGGGCGTTGGCTTCATCCTCAACGAGTAAAATTCCGGCCATCAGTCCGCCTCGTTACCTGTAATGCTGATCGCCGTACCCTCCTTGCCGCTGGAAACGTCCACCTGCCAGTGATTGACATCGCTCACCTGTTTGACCGTGGCCAGGCCTAGGCCCAGGCCATCCTGGCGGCCGCTGACGAAGGGTTCAAATATGCTCTCCCGCATGTTTTCGGGGATGCCGCCGCCATGATCGGAAACCTCGAGTCGCCAAGCTCCTTCGCCAAAGGGCGACAGGCCAAGGCGTACGCTTTCAGGCGCGGGGCTGGCGGCAACGGCATTGATCAGAAGATTATCCACCACCAAGCGGAAGTGGCCAGCATCGATGTGTAATTTATCCACGCCGCACTCGCATTGAATCCTGTGCGCGCCGTGGAGATCGGCCTGCTTAACGGCGGCCTTTAATAGCGCCCGCATTTTGACGCCCGCTGGTTGCGGCCGTAGCGGACTGACGAAATCAAGCATATCGGTCACGGTCCGGTTCAGCCGCCTGATTTCCGACTGCACGATATCGTACAGCTCCCCCTCTTGCGGGGAGCCGGTTCGAGGCCAGAGGTCAGCGGCCTGGCTAATAGTTTGCAGCGGATTGCGGATATCATGCGCCAGCATGGCCGCCATTTTACCCATGGCCGCCAGTTTATCCTGGCTGGCCAGACGCCGTTGCAGATCGCGAATCTCGCTCAGATCGACCACGGACATCAGCCATATAGCTTCCGGCATCGCCCTGGGCAGAGACGTCACCGTCACCAGCCATACGCGCTCGCTGTCACTCCATTCCTGGCGATACTGCCCCCTGCCGCCAGCGGAGAAATACGTCAAAAAGTCATCCGGTAGCGTCAAAGCACCTGGCAGCATGGAGCCCGGCAGTACCGGTTTGTCGATGATGCGGCTCGCCGCGGCATTGCTGTCCTGAATGCGCATGTCGGCATCCAGCATCAGGATGCCTTCCTGCATTTCCTCCATGATCTGAATATTCAATTCCCGCAGACTGCGGTGCTGTCGATGCGCCTGACGGGTTTCGAGCACCATTTGCTGCCGCCGGTTGGCCATGGCCGCCATTACGCCGCCGACCAGCAACAAAGCTGACGCCTGCAATAACACGTTCAGGCTGAGGTCAATGGACATCTGACTCATGGTCACCCAGATATGGGCATACACGGCGGCGAGATAGCTGGCGCAACTGACTACGGTAAGGCCAAGCACCACCATCGGACCTGCCAGGGAGCCCGCGGCCACGATGACAAGTCCATAGAGAAAGGCAAATGGGCTGGCGACGCCGCCCGTGGCAAACAGCAAGCCGGTGATCAGCAATACGTCAGCGCAAAACTGGACGCCTATCTGTGACTGATAAGCCAGGCGACTTTTCAATAGCAAAGCCTGGAGCAAAATGAAAACGATGAAACCGGAAGCCACCAACAGCAGCACCTGGCGCTTGAGCATCGGCAAGGGCTGGAAGAACAAATACGCGCCAATGGCCAGCAACAGGGCGGCAATGAGCAGGCGGTAAGCAAGCAAGCGTTGCAAACGCCGCCGCTCGCCGCGAACCACCAGTATCTGTGTATCGGTCAGCTTAGCCATAGGAGCCACTAGCAAGATTCATGCTATTTTCAAGATAAGTTTCGCCTATTCCGCCTTCTCTGGCCTGCCGGAGATCTTGCTTCGGTCATAAGGCTTATGGACACCCTGAAAAACTCAGGCATATGCTGTTCCAGATGCTGCTTAAATCGTTGCCGCCATCTGGAAGATCGGCAGGTACATGGCGATCACCAGGCCGCCAATCACCACACCGAGGAAGGCCATAATGATGGGCTCCATCAGCGCCGTCATACCATCCACCGCCGTATCCACTTCTTCTTCATAGAAGTCGGCGATCTTGGCCAGCATGGTTTCCATGGTACCGGTCTGCTCACCAATGGAAATCATCTGTGTCACCATGACGGGGAACATACCGCTCTCTTCCAACGGCATCGTCAGGGTCGCACCCTGGCTGATGGAATCCTTGGCCAGAAGAATGACTTTTTCCAGCACGACGTTGCCGGATGTCTCGGCCACCGTATCCAGCGACTCGAGGATGGGAACGCCAGCCGCCACCAGGGTGGAAAAAGTACGGCAGAACCGGGCTACCGCCGCCTTGCGCAGGACATTGCCCAGAATCGGCAGGTTCAGCAGCAGCTTGTCCAGCTGGTAACGCCCTTGAGGCGTTTTGTAGATGCGCCTAATGGCGTACACGAGCGCAATGGGCACGCCAACGACGAGATACCAGTATTCGACAAACCCATCTGAGATGGCCATGACGATCTTGGTCGGGCCAGGAAGATCGGCTCCAAAAGAGGAAAACATCTCAGCAAAAATGGGAATGACGAAGATCATCAGGATCGCCGTTACGGCGAAGGCGATCGTGATAATGGATGCCGGATAAATCATGGCCGACTTGATCTTGGCCTTGAGCGCCAGCGCCTTTTCCTTGTAGATGCAAAGACGCAGCAGAATCTTGTCGAGGATGCCGCCCTGTTCGCCCGCTTCAATCAGGGAGCAGGTCAGGCGATCAAAATTATCCGGAAACCCGCGCAGGGTTTCGCCCAGAGGCTTGCCCGACTCTAGCCCTTCACGAATGCCCTTGAGTAGATCCCTCATGGCCTTCTTATCCGCCCCGCGCTCCGCCAATTCAAAGCATTGCACCACTGGCAGGCCGGCATTAAGCATTGTGGCCAACTGGCGGAAGAAGACGGTGGTATCTTTCTCATCCACCTTGTCCGGGAAGATCACGATCTCAATCGGCTTCTTCTTAACCTTGATATTGATGAGGCCCTGCCGCCGAAGAACGGCGGTCGCCACATCCTTGTTCAGAGCTTCGGTTTGGCCAGTACGCTCCTGGCCCTGTCGGGTCGTAGCTTTCCATACGAATTCAGGCATCAGTCAGTCACCGTCACCCTTAAGCATTCTTCCAGGGACACAGCCCCTTCCTTCACCTTGTCCAGAGCCGCCATGCGCAAGGTCTTCACCCCCAGTTTCACGGCGATGGAATTGATTTCATCACTATTTTTGCCCGCAAACACGGCATCGCGGATCTCCTGGAATATCGGCATCACCTGGTAAATGCCAACACGGCCCTTATAGCCCGTGCCATTGCAGGTGGGACAACCGCGCCCCTTCATGGGCTTGAACGTCCCGACATCGCTTGCCGGCACGCCGGCATCGATCAGGGCCTGCTTGGGAATATCCTCGGCCTCAACGCAGCTGGCGCAGATGCGCCGGGCCAGCCTCTGGGCGGACACCATATTGACGGCCGAGCCGACCAAAAACGATTCGATTCCCATGTTCACCAGACGCGTCATAGTCGATGGCGCATCATTGGTATGCAGCGTGGCAAGCACCAGGTGGCCTGTCAACGCCGCCTTGATGCCAATCGCCGCCGTTTCATAGTCGCGAATCTCGCCAATCAGAATTACGTCTGGATCCTGGCGCAGGAATGAGCGCAAGGCGGCGGGAAAGTCCAGACCGATATCAGGCATGACGTTCACTTGGTTGATACCCATGAAGTTAAATTCGATGGGGTCTTCAGCGGTGGAGATGTTGATGCCGGGTTGATTCAACTCCGCCACGGCCGAATACAGGCTGACTGTTTTACCCGATCCCGTCGGTCCGGTAACCAGCACCATGCCGTAAGGCTGGTGGATGGCATGTTTGAACCACTTCAGACTGTCTTCGGCGTAGCCCAGCTTGGTCATGTCTAGTTGCAGGCTGGACGGATCGAGCAAGCGCATCACCACCTTCTCGCCAAACAGCGTCGGCAGCACCGAAACACGGAAATCGACCGTCTTGGCTTTGGACAGCCTCAATTTGATGCGTCCGTCCTGCGGCACGCGCCGCTCCGCGATGTCCAGGCGCGCCAGAATCTTGAGGCGCGAGACGATACCGTCCTTCATCTTCAATGGCGGGCGCATGATCTCCTGCAACACGCCGTCTACACGATAGCGCACCCTGAGCACCTTCTCATAAGGTTCGATATGGATATCCGAAGCGCCGCGCTTGATCGCATCGAGCAAGATAAGGTTGACTAGCTTGACGACGGGAGCGGCCTCGGTCTGCGAGGCAAGCGTGATCTGATCAACTTCCTCATCGCCTGTCTCCACCACCTCCATGTCGCTAGCGCCAAGATCGGCAATAACCGAATCCAGCTGCTCGGCCTGATCGGTGGCCTCATCCAGACGCTTGAGCAGTTGCCGTTCAGGCACGATTACAACATCCACCTGGCAACCGCTGATAAAGGCCATTTCATCCAGAGCGTTGATGTCGTAGGGGTCCGCCACAGCCAGGGTCAGCACATTGCCCGTGCGCCTGATCGGCAGGGCCATGTTCTTTCTCAGGATGTCCGTCGGCATATTGGAAACGAGCTTGGGATCAGCTTCAATGTCATCCAGATCCGCCACAGGCCGGCCAAACACCTTGCCTATAAACTTGGTCAGCTTCTCTTCGGTGAACAGGTTCTGTTTGACCAATTGCGAAATAAGGGTGTCGCCCTGCAGGCGCATTTCCTTGAGCACATTATCCAGTTGCTCTTTTTCGAGCATTTTCTGCCGCAGCAGAATATCGCCCAGACGCGTTTGCTTCATGACGCCAAGTCCCAGTCGGGCGTCACTGTGTGCTCACGGCCCATGCGTCGTTCCAGCCAGCGTAAGGCGCCCTCGCCATCGGCCGATATGCCATGCCAGAAGCGGAAAGAAGCGGCACCCTGGGCCACAAGCATGGATAAGCCATCCACGGCGCGCACACCGGCCCGGTTTGCCATTTCGACAAAGGGCGTGCAACCATCGGGACGATAGACGGCATCAATAGCAGCTGACGTATGCTCCAGGGAAAAAGGAAAGGCCTTCGCGTCGGACAAGCCAATGCTGGTGGTGTTTACAGCCAGGCTCGCCTGCTCGCAGGCATCACGCACGGCATCATCCGACCAGGCAACGCCAGCCACCTCGACTCCAGGGTAGTTGGCCTTTGCATGGGCGATGAAGTCGCGCAAACGCGATGGGTTCCTGTTGCACACCAATATTTTGATCACCCCCATATGAGCCAGAGCATGCAGCACGGCTCTTGCCGTGCCTCCTGCACCAAAAAGCAAAACAGGTGCCAAATTCAGTTGATGATCGAATCCACCCATCACGGCGGCAAATCCGCGCCAGTCGGTATTGGCGCCCACCCACCGACCCTCAAGGCGCTTCACCGTATTCACCGCGCCAATCTTGCATGCATCGGAATCAGGGACAACCATGGGGATCATGCTCTGTTTGTGTGGCACGGTGACATTGAAGCCCGCAACGCCCAACTGCCAGAGTCCCGCCACCGCCACATCCAGACCGTCTTCACACACGTGAAAAGGCACATACACGGCATCCAGGCCCGCGCTGGCCAGGAAGAATTGCTGGAATAAGGGCGAGAGAGAATGATCGACGGGATCGCCGATGATGCCAAACACGCTAGTTGCTCCTGTAATCTCCACCCTGACAGGAGGTTACGGGCCAGCTTTTTCCCTGTCAAAACAAACTGGATGGTGGTCGGGCAGAATGACATGTAATGAGGGTACAATGCCGGATAGATGGAACTGTGTTCCGTAGCACAGTTCGTGTTTCGATTATGCCATGCTGCTCGAACGAGTCGCCTTACAATGCGGTGCTTTCCTGAAGCCTCAATATGTTGCGCGACTTGCAGTCCAGAACGGCACCCTGCTACCGTACAAATTTGAGTGAGCGAATGACTTTCGGTCGTAAAAATTGCGCTAGGCAGTCAATTGGACCTATAATTCGCGCTCTTTCTCTCAATTCATGGAGTCAACCTAAAATAGCTATTCGATTTAAGCTTCGATTCACGCCATTGGGATGAACTTGTACGTATCTCAGGAGGAATCCTTGGAAAAAATAAGCCGTTCAGACCATGAATCAACATTGCTGGAATATTCAGTATGGGATCGTACAACCCGAATTTTCCACTGGATTAATGTCCTCGCTGTCATTGGGCTCATCGCTGTAGGACTTGTGATCCTGAACGCCAAGACCCTTGGCGTTAGCAATGAGGGCAAGATTCTGCTCAAGATGATTCATGCCTATATTGGTTACGTGTTTTGTCTGAATCTGATCTGGCGTCTGGTGTGGCTGTTCATTGGTAATCGCTATGCGCGCTGGAGGGCGATCTTGCCCTTGGGGGGCGCATACAAGGTTGCATTACAAACCTACATTTCAGGCTTGAAGGCAGGCAAAGCGCCGGGTTATATGGGCCACAATCCTTTGGCGCGGTTGATGGTAGCCCTGCTATTCTTGCTTCTAACGGCCCAGGCTACGACAGGTCTCGTGCTGGCTGGCACGGATTTGTATCTGCCACCATTTGGCCATGAAATCGCCGAGTGGGTGATGGGCGCCGGAGAGGATCATCAAAAGCTTGAGCTGTTAACGCCCGGCTCAAAGGAATTTGTGGATCCTGCGGGATACGCCGAGATGCGAGAGTTCCGCAAGCCTTTTATTACGGTTCATTTGTATAGCTTTTATGTCCTGCTTGCGGCTATTTTCCTGCATATTGCGGCAGTGGTTGTGACCGAGAGCCGGGAAAGAAACGGACTGGTATCCGCCATGTTCACTGGCCGCAAAGTTTTCGCTGAGACTCCCGTGGATGCGGATGATGAGCGGCCCTAATCGAACATGCTCTTTGGTTGACATGGTCGGAAGAGGTAACATATTGAGAGCACTGCCTCTTCACTTGATTCATACAAAAAAGAAAAGCCATATTACACGCTCAACGCCTACCTAGACTTTATACCATTTTAGGAGCCCAGATCGACAGTAATGCGCCGTCTCTGTAAAGAACTATATCAAAACAACACAACAACTTTAGCAGTTATTCCACGGTCACCGATTTGGCCAGATTGCGCGGCTGATCCACATCCGCGCCCTTATGACGGGCAACATGATAGGCCAGCAATTGCAGGGGCACGGATGAGAGAATGGGCGCGGTGAAGAAATCGCCCTCGGGCACGGAGATCACCTTTTGCACATGCCTGGGGCAGTCTTCCGGCGGCAGGTCGGTAATCAGGATGACCTTCGCACCTCTCGCCTGCACCTCTTGCAGGTTGGATAACACCTTGTCGATATGGTACTCGCGCGGCGCAATCACCACGACCGGCAGATCGCTGTCGATCAGGGCGATGGGTCCATGCTTCATTTCACCGGCCGCATAACCTTCGGCATGCAGATAGGAAATCTCCTTGAGCTTCAGCGCCCCCTCCAGGGCGAGAGGAAAACAGGGGCCGCGTCCGAGATACAGCGCCCCGCGCACGCCGTCAAACATCGGCACCAGAGCCTCGACCTCGTCTGACGCCACCAACTGAGCCAGGCCCGAGACGGCCTGATGGAGGTCATCGAGGAAGACCTGCACCTGCGCATCATCAATCGCCCCGCTACGCCTTGCCAGCAGCAACACAAGCAGGCTGAGCACGGCCAGCTGAGCGGTAAACGCCTTGGTCGAAGCCACGCCGATCTCCGGCCCCGCATGCAGGCTGATAAACCCGTCCGACTCCCGATGCAGGGATGAATGCGGAACATTGCACAGCGCCAGCACTGGATTGTCGGGCCGACGTTTCTTGAACAGGCGCAAGGCCTCCAGCGTGTCCGCTGTTTCGCCCGACTGCGACAAGGTGATCAGCCAGGTGTTCGGCCCAATCACCGGGTCGCGGTAGCGGTACTCGGAAGCCATGTCGACCTCGACCGACACCTGCAGATAACGCTCCAGCCAGTAGCGCGCCGTCAGCGCCGCATGATAGGACGTGCCACAGGCCACCAGCACGATGCGGGCTGGCATGGGAAAAATATGCGCGAAATTGGCGTCAGGGAAACGAATGGCCCCGTCTTGCACATAGGCCTGCAGGATGTCGGCCAGCACGCCCGGCTGCTCATGGATTTCCTTTTCCATGTAGTGGCGAAAACCACCCTTATCGACATTCACGCTGTCGATCGGAATCGGTCTCCATGCGTTCACAATGAGCTTGCCATCCACGCCATGAACGGCGCAGGCCTGCAATGACACATAGCCATAATCGCCTTCATCCAGGTACATCACTTCATCGGCGAGACTCGCTAAGGCCATCACGTCGGAGGCGGCAAATATGGCATCGCCGCGCCGCCCAAGGATGAGCGGACTGCCGCGGCGGGCAAACCACAGCCGCTCAGGATCATCGATCAGGATCGCCACGATGGCATAGGCGCCCTCAAGACCAGCCAGCGTCTCCGGCCATGCCTGCATGGCATCGCCAGTGGCCGCGAGATTGTCTGAAAACAGCCACGGAATCACCTCGCTATCGGTGTCGGAGGCAAAGTTGACGCCTTTGGTTTCCAGGGTCTGGCGCAGCTGCGCGTGATTCTCGATGATGCCGTTGTGGATCACCGCCACCTTATCGCTCAAATGCGGATGGGCGTTGTATTCGGTGGGGGCGCCATGCGTCGCCCAACGGGTATGGGCAATGCCGATGTGGCCATTGGGCAAGGGATTCTTCTTCAGCGCATTGCGCAGGTTGTCGAGTTTGCCCTGCTGCTTGCAGAAATCAAAACCGTTGCCGGTATGCAGGCACACGCCGGCGCTATCATAGCCTCGGTATTCCATGCGCTTCAGGCCCTCGAGCAACATATCCTTCACATCGCTGGAAGCCAGCGCGCCTATAATGCCGCACATATTAAGGGGCCTCCGCCCTATTCAAAGGTTCCGCGCCGCGCACGGATGGTCATATTTCAACGTCTACTTAACCTTTCTTCTTGCTGGGCCGCTGCCAGTTCGCCATATGCCGTTGCTCCGGACGGGCCGAAAGGGTCAGGCCGCCGGCCTCGACATCCTTGCTGATGATGCTACCAGCGCCGATGGTGGCGTTATCGCCCACCTCGATGGGCGCGATCAGCTTGGTATCCGAGCCAACGAATACCCCATCGCCAACTACCGTCTGATGCTTGTTGGCGCCGTCGTAATTGCAGGTAATGGAGCCGGCGCCGACATTGCAGCCGCCGCCCATGACCGTATCGCCAATATAGCTCAGATGATTAACCTTGCTGCCACGGCCGATGACCGATTTCTTCACCTCGACGAAATTGCCGATATGCACATCCTCGTCGAGTTCCGCTTCCGGCCTGAGGCGGGCGAACGGCCCGACCTTGGCACCCGCGCCAACGCTGGCGCTGACAATGTGACTGAATGAAAACACCTCCACCCGGTCATCCAGCCAGGCATCCATGAGGATCGCGTAGGGGCCGACAAAACACTCATCGCCAACACGTGTGGAGCCAATCAAATGCGTACCGGCCCGGATGACCGTATCCACGCCAATGCTGACGCTGGCCTCAATGCGCACCGTCTCAGGCTGCTCGACGCTGACGCCATTGGCTTGCCAGTCGCGAATGATGCGCTGCTGCATCACGGCCTCGGCTTCAGCTAGCTGGACTCGGTCATTCACGCCCAGAATCTCTGCTGCGTCAGCGCCCTTCACTGCCTGTGTCAGGAGCCCTTGACTCACAGCCATGCTGACGATATCCGGCAGGTAGTATTCACCCTGGGCATTATTACTTTCCACCTGATGCAGCAGCTTGAACAGGTCGGCCGTGCGCACGCAAAAGATGCCGCTGCTGATTTCACCAATGGCCCTTTGCTCGGCATCGGCATCCTCTTCCTCGACGATGCCAGTGAAGCCATCATCCTTATCGCGCAGGATCCGGCCATAGCCGCTGGGCGCGTCCAGATCTACTGACAACACCGACACACTGGCGTTGGCACTGTTATGCGCTTCGACCAATCTGGCCAGCGTCATGCCGCTCAAGAGCGGCGTGTCACCGCAGACGATCAGCACATTGCTACTGTTTTCGCAATTCTTCTCACATTGCAGCACGGCATGCGCCGTGCCCAACTGCTCAGTTTGCTCCACCCAATCTAGCCCGCGCGGCATGCCAATATATTCACGCACGGCCTTGCCGCCGAAACCAACGACTACGCTGATGCCCTTGGGCGCCAGTGATTCAGCGCTATGCAGCACATGCTCCAGCAGGCCGAGGCCCAGCACCTTGTGCAACACCTTGGGCTTGGCCGAGCGCATGCGCACGCCCTTGCCCGCGGCCAATACCACCACCTGCAAGTCGGGATGATTAAATTGTGCTGCCATAAGTTCCTCCAGCGCGGATTCCTTATCTGCCCAAACGGCAAAGCAAAAGGGTCGCACAATGTACGACCCTTGCAAAGCTCATGCCAATATATTGGCTATTTTTTCTTCTTGCGCAGCCACACCAGGCGAGCCGCCAGATAGGCCAGTTCCGCCTCGGCACCCGCGAGATCAACGTCGCCCTTCCTCTTCTCCAGCGCCTCCTCAGCATGACGCTGGGCCGCCAGCGCCGCCGCTTCATCGACATCGCTCGCTCGCTCGGCGCTATCGGCCAGCACCGTCACCTGATCGGGCTGAACCTCCATGTAACCGCCGGAAACGAACACCTCGTCCAACTCCTCGCCGCGGGTGATGCGCAACTCGCCCGGAATCAGCGCCGTTAGCAGCGGCGTATGCTGGGGCATAATGCCCAACTCGCCCGCCGCACCTGGTGCCACGAGAAACTCCGCCTCGCCGGTGTAAACCTCGCGCTCGGCGGTGGCGACAAGAACCTTGAAGCTGCCGGCCACTAGCCTTTGGCCTCCATCTTCTCGGCCTTGGCCACGGCCTCGTCGACCGAGCCAACCATGTAGAAAGCCTGCTCGGGCAGGTGGTCATACTCGCCATTGAGAATGGACTTGAAGTCGCGGATCGTGTCTTCGCGCTTGGTATAAACGCCCGGCGAACCCGTGAACACCTCGGCCACATGGAATGGCTGTGACAGGAAGCGCTGCATTTTGCGCGCGCGCGTCACCACCAGCTTATCCTCATCGGAAAGCTCATCCATGCCCAGAATGGCAATGATATCCTGCAATTCCTTGTAACGCTGAAGGGTTCGCTGCACGCCCTGCGCCACTTCGTAGTGCTCAAGACCAATCACCTTCGGATCAAGCTGGCGCGAGGTGGAATCCAACGGATCCACGGCCGGATAGATGCCGAGCTCGGCGATCTGACGCGAAAGCACGATGGTCGAGTCCAGGTGCGCGAAGGTCGTCGCCGGCGCAGGGTCAGTGAGATCGTCAGCGGGCACGTACACGGCCTGCACCGACGTGATCGATCCGGTCTTCGTCGAAGCAATACGCTCCTGCAACCGGCCCATTTCCTCAGCCAGGGTCGGCTGATAACCCACGGCGGAAGGCATGCGGCCCAACAGCGCCGAAACTTCCACGCCGGCCAACGAGTAACGGTAGATGTTATCGATGAAGATCAGCACGTCGCGGCCCTCATCGCGGAAGAACTCCGCCATGGTCAGTCCCGTCAGAGCCACGCGCAGACGGTTGCCCGGCGGCTCGTTCATCTGACCATAAACCAGGGCCACCTTGTCCAACACACCGGATTCCTTCATCTCGTAGTAGAAGTCATTGCCCTCACGGGTGCGCTCGCCCACGCCGGCAAACACCGAATAGCCGCCATGCGCCTTGGCAATGTTGTTGATCAGCTCCATCATGTTCACGGTCTTGCCCACGCCGGCGCCGCCAAACAGGCCTACCTTGCCGCCCTTGGCGATAGGTGCCATCAGGTCGATCACCTTGATGCCGGTTTCCAGAATCTCCTGAGCCGGGGCCAGTTCCTCAAAAGACGGAGCCGAACGGTGGATGGACCAGCGCTCCTTGGATGGCACATCCGCACCCTCGAAGTCAATGCCTTCGCCCAGCACATTCATGATCCGGCCCAGGGTGGCCTCGCCGACTGGCACCTGGATGGCAGCGCCCGAGTCCTTCACCTTCATGCCCCGCTTCAGGCCATCAGTGGAACCCATGGCAACGGTGCGCACGGTGTTATCACCAAGGTGCTGCTGCGTTTCCAGCGTCAGATGCACATCTTCGAGCACCAGGGCGTTATAGATTTGGGGAAGCTCTCCGGCTGGAAAGCGGACATCAACTACGGGTCCGATGACCTGGACAATGGTACCTACGCTCATGATGTATAACCTCTCTTTAAGTAAACGCTAATTTCTATTGCGCAGCGGCGGCGCCAGCGCAAATCTCAGCCAGCTCCTGCGTAATCGCGGCTTGCCGCGCTTTGTTGTATGTGATGCTGAGATCGCGCACGATATCCTTGGCATTATCGGTGGCACTCTTCATGGCGACCATGCGGGCCGATTGCTCGCACGCCTTGTTTTCCAGCACGCCGTGATAAACGAGGGATTCAACATAGCGCCTGAGCAGGCCATTGAGCACGTCCTTGGCCTCGGGCTCATAAATATAGTCCCAGTAGCCGCCATGCGTTGGCTCACCCGGCATCGGGCAAGGCAACAACCGCAAGGTTTCCGGCTGCTGGGTCATGGTGTTGATGAACTTACTGTAGACCAGATGCACCTCGTCGTATTCACCGGCCATAAAGCGATCCATGGCCAGTTCAATAACGCCAAAAATGTCGATCAAATCCGGAGTGTCAGGAATATTTTCGACGCTGCCCGAGACCGAGGCACCAATCCTGTGCATGAACGCGCCGCCACGGCGGCCGATATTCAGCGCGTCCACATCCGTCTTCTGTTCCTTGAACACCTTCAGGGCGAGCTTCAGAGCATTGGAATTCAGTCCGCCGCACAGGCCCTTATCGGTGGTTATCACCAGGATAGCGACCTTTTTGACCTCTTCGCGGCCGCTGATAAACGGATGCTTATATTCGGGGTGCGCCTGCATCAGGTTGGCGATCACCTGCGCGACGCCATCGGCATAGGCGCGCGCCGCCACCACCTTATCCTGAGCCTTCTTCATTTTTGACGCAGCCACCATCTCCATCGCCTTGGTAATCTTGGCGGTGTTCTGAATGGCCTTGATCTGGCCGCGTATTTCCTTGGCTGATGCCACGTCATCTACCTCTTAGTAGGAGCCGGTCGACTTAAAACCGGCAATAGCCTTTTTAAGACCTTCAACAACTTCGTCGGTCAATGCCGGATTGGCGTCCAGGCCACTCATGAGATCGCTATGGTCGCTCTTCAGAGAGGCCATCAGGGCCTTCTCGAAGTCACGCACCTTGTTTTCTTCGACATCATCGAGATCGCCGTTGCCCAGGGCAAAAAGAATGGCGGTCATCTCGGCCACACTCATCGGTGAGTTCTCGTCCTGCTTGAGCACTTCGACGCCACGCTTGCCGCGATCGATCTGCTTGCGCGTGGCTTCATCCAGATCCGAAGCGAACTGGGCAAAAGCAGCCAATTCACGATATTGGGCCAGGTCCAGGCGCAGGCCGCCGCCAACCTTCTTCATGGCCTTGGTCTGGGCCGCACCACCCACCCGCGAAACGGACAGGCCGGCGTTGATGGCGGGACGCTGGCCGGCATTGAACAGGCTGGTCTCCAGGAAAATCTGTCCATCGGTAATGGAAATGACGTTGGTCGGCACGAAGGCGGACACGTCGCCTTCCTGCGTTTCGATGATAGGTAGCGCTGTTAATGAGCCTGTCTGCCCCTTGACCTTGCCTTTGGTGAATTTCTCCACATACGCAGCATCGACACGAGATGCACGCTCCAGCAGACGCGAGTGAAGATAGAACACATCGCCGGGATAGGCTTCGCGGCCCGGCGGGCGGCGCAGGATCAGGGAAACCTGACGGTAGGCCCAGGCCTGCTTGGTCAGGTCGTCATAAATGATCAGGGCGTCTTCGCCGCGGTCGCGGAAATACTCGCCCATGGTGCAACCGGAATACGGCGCGATGTATTGCAGGGCGGCGGACTCGGAGGCATTGGCGGCGACAATGATGGTGTTGTCCATCGCGCCATGTTCCTTGAGCGTGCGCACCACGGTGGCGACGGTTGAGGCCTTTTGGCCCACGGCCACGTAGACGCAGGTCACGCCGGCGTCTTTCTGATTGATAATGGTGTCAATGGCGATGGCCGTCTTGCCGGTCTGGCGGTCGCCGATGATCAGTTCACGCTGGCCGCGGCCGATGGGCACCATGGAGTCAATCGACTTAATACCGGTCTGTAGAGGCTGGTCGACGCTCTTGCGCTCGATCACGCCGGGGGCGATCTTCTCCACCGGACTGTGCTCGGCGGCTTTCACCGGACCCTTGCCGTCAATCGGCTGGCCCAGGGCGTTGAGCACCCGGCCTTTGAGCTCAGGTCCCGTGGGCACCTCAAAGATACGGCCGGTGCACTTGACTTGGTCGCCTTCGCGCAAATGGGTGTATTCGCCGAATATCACCGCGCCAACGGCGTCCTCCTCCAGATTGAGCACCATACCCAGGGTGTCGCCGGGAAACTCCAGCATCTCGCCGCCCATGGCTCCGGACAGACCGTGAATAAGCGCCACGCCGTCGCCGACGGAGATCAGACTTCCGACATTGGCATCGGCGGCCTCGGCCACATAGCCCTTGATCTGTTCCTTGATAATCGAACTGATTTCTGCGGTATCCAGCTTCATATGTTTATTCCTCTGAGCAGTTATCGAAATTCTGTTGCAATAATTTTATGCGGCAATTGCCCGGCGCATGCCTTCCAGCCTGTTGCGCAGGGAGTGATCGATCTGCCGGTCGCCGATGCTGATCACAAGGCCGCCGATAATGGCCGCATCCTCGCTTACATTCAGGCGCACCTTCTTGCCGACGATCTTGGCCACAGCTTTAGCCAACTTGTCTTCCATGCCAGCCGCCAGCTTGGCTGCCACCACCACGTCGGCAACCACTTCCGCTGCGGCCTCGCTCTCCAGCTCATCATAAATCTCGGCGATTTCGGGCAGTAGCGACACTTTGCCGCGCTCACACAGCATTTCCACCAGACGGACGGCTTCCTTACTCACCTTGCCAGCGGCCTTGGTCAACACCTTGGCCTTGGCGGACGCCGCCACCTGTCCATCCTCGATCAGGGCGGCGATTTGATCGGCTTGAACCACCTCGCCCAACTTGGCGAGATCATCGCGCAGCTTGACGCCTTCGCCCGTCAACTCAAACAGGGCACGCGCATAGCGTCGGGAAACCGAGCGCGTGCTCATGCGTTGCCCACGCCCTTGCTCACTACGCCTTCAATCAGCTTGCCATGGCGCTTGCCATCCAGCTCTACATCCAGGATGCGCTCTGCAGCCATAATCGCCAGGTCGCCCACTTCCTTGCGCAGCTCCTGACGGGCCTTTTCGGCCTCGGCCTGCACTTCTTCACGGGCGCTATCCACGATCTGTTGAGAATTGCTACGCGCCTTAACGACGGCTTCTTCATTGATTTCAGCCGAACGTTTCTCGGCGGCGCTAATTATGTCCTGCGCCCTCAGCCTAGCCTCCTTAAGCTGGGCGGTGATCTCCGCCTCCGCCTTGGCCTTGGCTTCCTTACCGGCATCCGCTGCGGCCAAACCCTCAGCGATCTTGTCGGCCCGCTTCTGCATTAATACGTTCAATGGGCCATAGAGGTATTTTGCCAGCAGGTAAACCAGCGTAAGAAAAACCACTATTTGACCAATGAACGTCAAGTCAATACTCATACCTTCACCTCGTCACCAGTTTTTGATCGCTACAAAACACCCGCTAGCCTAGAAACGGATTGGCGAACAAGAACCACAGCGCAAAGGCCATGACGATGAACGGAAAGGACTCCATCAAGCCGGCGAAGATGAACATATTGAACATCAGCTGCGGGCGCATTTCAGGCTGGCGCGCAATGCCTTCAAGCGTCTTGGAGCAGATCAAGCCCCAGCCGATGGCCGAACCCAGACCGGCGGCGCCGAGAATAAGGCCGACGGAGATAGCGGTTGCGGCGGTGATGATGGTTACTGGTTCCATTTATTCCTCCTAAGAATATTTACAGTTAATTCGCTTTTGCGATCAGTGTTCCACCGGCTGGTGCGCAATGGACAGGTACACCACGGTGAGAATCATAAAGATAAAGGCTTGCAGCAAGCCAATAAACAGATGGAAGGCGGTCCAGGCAAGGCCAACGAAGAAGCCTGAGATCATGCCAACCACGCCCCCGCCCAACAGCAGGAAGGCGATGAGCAAAAAGATCACCTCGCCGGCAAACATATTGCCAAACAGGCGGAAGGAGAGTGAGAGCGGCTTGGCCAGCTCCTCAACAAGCTTCAGCACTAAATTTAATGGCATCACCACCGGCTTCAGGAAACCGGGCACCAAGCTGGTAAACGGCTCAAACAACAGCTCCTTGGTAAAATGAAGGGGCTTGAGTTTGAATTCATAGTACAACACCAGGACGAACACGGAGACAGCCATGGCCGCCGGCAGGTTCAAATCATTGGTGGGCACTGGACGGAAATGTTCGATACCAAAAAGATGGGCGATATTGCCTATCAGGAAAGCCGGCAGGATATCCAGAGTATTGATCAGAAAAATAAACACAAAAATGGTAAAGGCCAGGGGCGCGATCAAAGGGTTATGCACGGGGAAATTATCACGCACCGTGTCATTGATGAATCCGACGATGGATTCCATGAAATTCTGGGCGCCGCTCGGCGCTCCCTCAACGAGCCTGCCGCGCAGCCATATGCCAAAGCCCACCATCGACCCAGCCACGATCAGGGTAACCAGCATGGTGTCCAGGTGAATCTGCATGAAGGGATTGGACTCGTCGATGACATACGACCAGTACTCCAGATGATCCGCGATTCCGCTGCTGTCCTGACCTTGCTCAGCTGACACCTGTTAGCTCCCCCCCTCAGTATTCTCTGCCTCGACAACACCTTGCCTGGCACGCGACAGCCCGTGCCCAAATGAAGCTATCTGCGCCACCAGAAAACCACCGGCTACGGCAAGAAGATGCAGCCCCAGCCAATGGGCTATGCCCAGCGCCGCCAGCACGCCAACGAACCGAACCACCGCCCCGGCATAAATTACTCGTTGGCCGCTCATCATTTCCATGCCGGAGGCCTTTTCGATCCGCCGGGCCAACAGATAGCCATTGACCAAGCCTAAGCCTACGCCGTACAGAACCGCCAACGCGACATGCCAGGAAACAAAAAACAGCACAAAGCCGGCAACAACCAGTCCACAGATGATTTGCCTGCGAAACACCTGATACACGCCCTCGTTCCAGAACCTGCGTTCCGGACTGGACTCAACACGCTGATCAGTCAAGAAACATCCCCTTGGCTGGCGTAGTGACTCCGGGTATCAGATGAAGCTTTGGCCTCCTCAATTGCGCGGTGCGCTTTCTACCAAAATCGACCCCTCTGGTCAACCTGAAATACGCCGCTGGCACCCGGCTATACCCCGGCCAGCATCCTTCATTCGTACACCGAGCGCAGCCCTTCAAGATACAGCAGTGCCCGCGTCTTGCCGTTTTCCACCACCGCATCCGGATCCTGGCCCAGGCCTATGACCGACTGCCGGGCATAGGCCTGCCTCTCGCCAGCATTCATCAGATCCCAGTCCTGGATATCAACGATGGCATCGCCGGTTTTATCGAAACGGGCATCCACGTTGACCTCGTCGGCGATGGCCACGCCCATACCCGCCAAGGCAACAGCCAGCGCCATCGCGATGGTTGCCCTAAACAACATAACGCTCCAAAGAAATCATGATCAATAGCGGTAGTGCTCGGGCTTGTACGGGCCCTCCACCGGCACGCCAATATAATCGGCCTGCTCCTTTGAGAGCTCGGTCAGGTTCACGCCGATCTTGCCGAGATGCAGGCGCGCGACTTCTTCATCCAGCTTTTTCGGCAAGGTATACACCTTGTTTTCATACTGCCCGGTCTGATTGAACACCTCAATCTGAGCCAGCGTCTGGTTGGAAAAGGAGTTGGACATGACAAAGCTCGGATGTCCCGTGGCGCAACCCAGGTTCACCAGGCGGCCCTCGGCCAGCAGGGTAATGCGTTTGCCATCCGGGAAGATGATTTGATCCACCTGCGGCTTCACGTTCTCCCACTCGTATTTTTTCAGACTTGCCACGTCGATTTCATTATCGAAATGACCGATGTTGCAGACAATGGCCTGATCCGGCATGGCCGCCATATGGTCGTGCGTGATCACATGATAGTTGCCGGTGGTCGTGACGAAGATATTACCCAGCTTGCAAGCCTCGTTCATATCCACCACGCGGTAACCTTCCATCGCCGCCTGTAGCGCGCAGATCGGATCGATCTCGGTCACCCAAATCGTGGCGCCCATGCCACGGAATGCCTGCGCACAACCTTTGCCGACATCGCCATAGCCGAGCACGACGGCAATCTTACCGGCGATCATGACGTCGGTGGCGCGCTTGATGCCATCGAGCAGCGATTCGCGGCAGCCATAGAGGTTATCGAACTTGGACTTGGTCACGGAATCGTTGACGTTGATGGCCGGGAACGGTAATTCGCCGCTCTCCTGCATCTGATACAGACGATGCACGCCGGTGGTGGTCTCTTCGGTCACACCTCGGATGGCATCGCGACGCGTGGCGTAGTAGCCCGGCTGGCTGGCCAGGCGCTTCTTGATCGAGGCGAATAAATACTCCTCTTCTTCAGAGCCTGGATTGTCGAGCACGGATGGGTCCTTCTCGGCCTTCGCCCCCAGAATCAGCAACATGGTGGCGTCGCCGCCGTCGTCGAGAATCATGTTCGGCGTGCCGCCGTCGTGCCATTCCATGATGTTGTGGCAGTATTCCCAGTACTCCTCCAGCGTCTCGCCCTTGTAGGCATACACCGGGATGCTTTCCGCGGCAATCGCCGCCGCGGCATGGTCCTGGGTGGAGAATATGTTACACGAAGCCCAGCGCACCTCCGCGCCTAACGCAGTCAGCGTTTCGATCAGTACGCCGGTCTGGATGGTCATGTGAAGGCTGCCTGCAATACGCGCGCCCTTCAAAGGCTGCTCCGCCGCGTATTTATTGCGGATGGCCATCAGGCCCGGCATCTCGGTCTCGGCGATGGCCAGTTCCTTACGTCCCCAGGAAATGGTTTCCGGGGACATATTCGCTACTTTGTAATCGCTAAAATCAGACATCACTCATACTCCTCTATATCTATATAAAGTGTATGAGCGCGGTTGTTTATCATGACTGAGCCTGGCGGAAGGCTCCGTCGCAGCGCTCCTCAGTCGGAATTTGAATGTGAATTACAGGCCAGCAGCCGCTTTTAAGGCATCCACCTTGTCGGTCCGCTCCCATGTGAACTCCGGAAGCTCACGGCCAAAATGGCCATAGGCCGCGGTATTGGCGTAGATCGGACGCAACAGATCCAGCTCCTGCACGATGCCCTTCGGACGCAGGTCAAACGCCTCGCGTACGATCCCGGCCAGCTTGCCCTCATCGATCTTGCCGGTGCCGAAGGTGTTAATCATCACCGAAAGCGGTTTGGCGATGCCAATGGCATAGGCTACCTGCACCTCGCAGCGCTCGGCTAGACCGGCCGCCACGATATTCTTGGCCACATGCCGCATCATATAGCAGGCGGAACGATCCACTTTCGTCGGATCTTTTCCTGAGAATGCGCCGCCGCCGTGATGGCCAAAGCCGCCATAGGTATCGACGATAATCTTGCGGCCGGTTACGCCGCAATCGCCTACCGGTCCGCCGATGACGAAGCGGCCGGTCGGGTTGATGAAGTATTCGGTGCCCGCGTGGGTAAGCCCGGTCGGATCGAGGATGGGCTTGATCACTTCCTCCATGATGCCCTTTGTCAGATCCGCATGCGACACCTCAGGCTCATGCTGGGTGGAAAGCACCACGGCGTCGATGGCCACAGGCTTCGAGTTCTCATAACGCACCGTGACCTGCGATTTGGCATCCGGGCGCAGAAAATCCAGCTTGCCGGCCTTGCGCACGGCGGCCTGTTTTTCGACCAGCAGATGCGATAGATGGATCGGCATCGGCATCAAGACATCGGTTTCATCCGTGGCATAACCAAACATCAGGCCTTGGTCGCCCGCGCCCTGATCGAGGTCCAGGCCGGTGCCCTCGTCCACGCCCATGGCGATGTCCGGGCTTTGCTTATCCAGGCTGACCAGCACGGCGCAGGACTCCCAATCGAAGCCCATGGCGGAAGAATTGTAGCCGATGTCCTTGATCGCCTGGCGCACGATATCCTGGTAGTCCACCACCGCCGAGGTAGTGATCTCGCCCGCCACCAGGGCCATGCCCGTGGTCACCATGGTTTCGCAAGCCACGCGGGCGTATTTATCCTGGGCAATGATGGCATCGAGCACGGAGTCGGAAATGCGGTCGGCTACCTTATCAGGATGCCCCTCACCCACGGATTCACTGGTAAATACAAAATCGCGACTCATCGGCTTTGCCACTCCTTTATGTTGGAGACACTAAAATACCCGTTGCGGTTTCTAGCATCTTCAATAAATCATTCATGCAGCACGGGCTGCGGGGCGGCGCACTCTAGCGGCAGCCTGCCGCCGATCCAAGCCTCTCGGCGCCAACAATCTATCGACGTGATGCCGCCAACACCAAACCAAGCCCAACGCCAGCACCGCCGGCCAGCATCGCCCAGATGCCGGCGATAGATGCGCCATATGCCGCCAACAGGCCGCCGCCCGCTGTGGCCAGAACCACGCCAATCAACGACGGCAGCCTTGACGACTCGCCCGTCAACACGACCCTGCTCGCCTCCACCCCCTCGACCAGATGCTCCACCCGCTCCGGCAGCGCCATCCAAGCCTGCAATTGGCCCTTCATCTCCGTGGCCATCGCCTCGGCGCGGCCGACCGGCCCCATGTGGCGAGCCACCCAGTCGCTGACCAGCGGCTTGGCCAGCACCCAGATATTGGTCTGATCGGCAAGCTCCCGCGCCACCCCTTCGATCACGACCATCGTCTTTTGTAGCAGCAATAGCTGCGGCTGGGTTTCCATCTGGAAGCGCTCGGTGACGGCAAACATGCACATGAGCAATTCAGCGATTGATATTTCACCCAGTGGCCGGTTGAAAATGGGCACGGCGATCTCGCGCAGCGCATCCTCGAAGGCCGACACATTGGTATCCGCCGGCACATAACCGGCCTCCACGTGCACCTCGGCAGCGCGGAGGTAATCCTGCTTCAGGAAACCAAGCAGCATCTCGGCCAGGTAGCGGCGGGAGCGCAAATCCAGACGCCCGACGATGCCAAAATCAACCAGAACGATATCGCCGTTCTCCGCCACGAATATATTGCCTGGATGCATATCGGCATGGAAATAACCGTCGACGAAGACCATGTGAAAAAACAGCGCCGCCGCGCGCTCGCACAGCTTCAGGCAGTCGTGGCCGGCGGCGACGAGCTGCGCCCGCTCATCAATGGGGATGCCGGAAATACGTTCTGTCGTAAGCACCTCGGCATGCGTATACTCCCACAACACGTCCGGCACGCGAACGCCTTCCAGGCTGGCGAAGTTCTCGGCGAAACGGCCGGCATGAGCCGCCTCGGCGCGGAGATTCAACTCACCGCGAATGGTGTGGGCGAACTCATTGACCACCTGCGACGCTTTCAGACGCCGGTATTCGGGAAAATAACGCTCAAAAAGGGAAGCAAGCAACTTCAGGATGGCAAGATCGGCCTCGATGGTGCGCTCGATATTCGGCCGCCGCACCTTGACAGCAACCTTTCGACCATCATGCAAGCGTGCAAAATGGACCTGGGCAATCGACGCGGCCGCCACCGGCTGTTCGTCAAACGAGGCAAACAACCCTTCCCCGCCCGCCAACGGGCGGCGGAAACTTGATTCAACCACCCCGCGCACGTGGTCGTATGATTCGGGAGGCACCTCGTCCTGAAGTTTCTTCAGCTCCATGGCCACTTCCATGGGCAGCAGGTCGACGCGGGTGGACAGCATCTGGCCAAATTTGATAAAGGCCGGCCCCAGGCGCTCAAGCGCCAGGCGGATCTGGCCGCCCAGCTCCTGCGGCATGCGCTCGCGCTGAAACAGATAAACGAGCCAGGCATAGGGACGGAACAAATGCAGGCGCACGGCAATCGCCGCCATGCCATGCGTGGCCAGGATGTGGGTAATGACCAGCAGCCTGAAGCCGCGGCGATAGCTAGTCGGAAGCGGCATGCTTGGCGCTGAGTTTGCGATCGGGTTTGCTTATTCTGTTGACCTTCTGCTTCAGGCGCTTGAGCTGGCGCGCCGACTCTTCCACCCCGGCCTGCCATTCCTCCAGCTCCCGCTGGCCGGGCACGCCCATCCGCCGCAGGCAGCTTGCCACGCTCTCTTTGGAGGCGTTGCCGAGGCGGGCCTCGGCCTCAAGCAATGACTTGGCGGCAGCACCCACGCGCGAGCCAAAATACTCGCCAAAAATACCGCGCAACTCCCGCTCCCAGTCGATATCGGCGGCGGCGAGCAATTTCTTGAAGCGCAGCATGGCCTCCGAATCACCGGTCAGTTTCAACACCTGGGCAAACACCAGGTCGTCAGGGTCTTCATGGGCAAAGCACAGGCGGGCAAAACCGGCCGTGGTCGCCTCAATGGCGGCGTCGGTATCGCCATCATGGCTGGGATGCACCCGCACCTTGCCAGCGGTAAAGACAATATAAAAATCACGCTGTATATCGCGCACATGCAGATGAAACACGCGCCCATCCAGCTCGGACAGCAAGGGCGTGAGCTTGGTATCACGGGCGAAAAACACGTCCATTACCGTGGTCAGCACTACCGCCTGCACGGGTGCGGGAATCAGCCGCAATGGCAGAAACATGATACTCATGAGGCTATCGCCCCGCGATTTGATCGCATCGCTCTGCGGCACCCCTGCCTTAAGCTTGAGCGCGCACCAATAAGCGCGGCTTCCGTTGCTCTCATAGGCCGCATCCGCTTGCCCACCGCAAGTCCTGCGCGACGTGAGCCCCACAATACCGCACATGGAAGTGCGGCTTTAGCGAGCAAGATAAAACCGCGTTTTTATCTTGCGTCAAAGGATGAAGGCAAGGATGCCTGAATCCGTATCTCACAATTTATAACCTCTATGCAGGGCCACGATGCCGCCGCTCATATTTTCGTAACGTACCAGCTTCAGGCCGGCCCAGCCCATCAGTTTGGCAAAGCGCCCCTGGTCGGGGAAACGGCGAATGGACTCCACCAGATACTGATAGGAATCGCGATCACCCGTCACCCATTCGCCCAGCGCGGGAATGACATTGAATGAATACATATCGTAGGCCACGTCGAGCAAGGGCAAGGCCGGATGCGAAAACTCGAGGCAGATAAACTGCCCTCCCGGCCTGAGCACGCGCTCAAATTCACGCAGGCCCGCTTCAATATCGGTGAAGTTGCGAATGCCGAAGGCAATGGACACCACATCGAAACTGTTGTCGGCGAACGGCAGGCTGGCGCCATCGGCCTGGATGCAGTCGGCCCGGCCGGGCAGCAGGCCATGATCAAGCATATTCCGCGCCCCGTGCGCAAGCATCGCCCCGTTCAGATCAGTCAGCACCACGCGCCCATCCGGCCCGAGCTTGCGGGCCATGCCCAAAGCGATATCGCCGGAACCTGCCGCTACATCGAGCACCCGCTGACCGGCTCGCGCGGCGGCAACGGTCAGCATGCGTCTTTTCCACAGGCGGTGTAGACCAGCGCTCATCAGGTCATTCATGATATCGTATTTGTCCGCGACGGAGGAAAACACACCCATGACGCGATGAGCCTTATCCGAGGCCGCCACGGTTTCAAAACCGAAATGAGTTTGCGCGTTCACCCCCCAATCGTAACAGCCCACCAGCCCCCCTCCAACATGCTAGCAATACTTCAACGGCAAGGACGTAAATAGCCGACCTGAAACAACTTACAACAGGTGTATAAGTTGTGCATAAACGGTGGATGAGCTGTTGATGAAAAACACTATAAATGGTTGATTTGATGTAGTTGACACCCTATATATAGTGTTATACGTTTCGTCGGACTCCAGGAGGGAGAACCAGAATCCGGCAGGGATCTGGCAACTTGTCGCAAACGGATTGGAAACAAGCAAGGACTGTCAGGGCCTCAACGGGTGGATACGGGCTGTTTTCCCATCACGCGGCAGGCGGCACCGACAGGATTTCAGCAGCTATGCTTGATATATAAAGGGAGATGTCATGGGTCTTGCCAGCACCACGCACGCCAACGAAAACGCCGAAGCCGAGCTGCCACTGCAACCGGCGTCACAGGACATCTGGGACAAGAAATACCGCCTCAAGGACAAGCAGGGCCAGGTTATCGACGAAACCATCGAAGGCACCTATGCCCGTATTGCCAAGGCCCTGGCGGCGGTGGAGGAGCCCGGCAAGAAGGATTACTGGTATGGCCACTTCCTGCGGGCCTTGCAAAACGGCGCCATTCCGGCCGGCCGCATCGTTTCCAATGCCGGCGCCCAGGCGCACAAGCCGTCCACGTCCACCATCAACTGCACGGTATCGGGAATCGTTCCCGACTCCATGGACGGCATCCTTTCCATGGTGCACGAGGCCGGCCTGACGCTGAAGGCCGGCTGCGGCATCGGTTATGAATTTTCCACGCTGCGCCCCAAGGGCGCTTATGTATCCGGCGCCGGCGCTTACACCTCGGGGCCACTATCGTTCATGGATATTTTCGACGCCATGTGCTTTACGGTGTCTTCGGCCGGCGGCAGGCGCGGCGCGCAGATGGGCACCTTCGACATCTCGCATCCGGACGTCATGGATTTTATCCGCGCCAAGCGCGAGGACGGCCGCCTGCGCCAGTTCAATCTGTCCTGCCTGATCACCGCTGATTTCATGGAGGCGGTGAAATCCGACGGCGACTGGCGGCTGCTGTTCCCAGCCACCCAAGCCGAGATCGAAGACACGGACAACGACATCGAATGGCGTCACTGGCCGGTGCAGGCGTCAGGTTACACCACCGATGATGAGGGCCGCACGGCCTGCAAGGTCTACAAGACCATCAGGGCGCGCCGTCTGTGGGACGTCATCATGGCCTCCACCTACGACTACGCCGAGCCGGGCTTCATCCTCATCGACCGCGTCAACGACATGAACAACAACTGGTTCTGCGAGGACGTGCGCGCTACCAACCCTTGCGGAGAGCAGCCACTGCCGCCGTATGGCGCATGTCTCTTGGGCAGCATCAATCTGACCAGGTTCGTGCGCGACGCCTTCACTGAAAAAGCGCATTTCGACTGGGACGCCTACCGCGAGGTGGTGGCCGTCTTCACCCGCATGCTCGACAACGTGGTGGAAATCAACGGCCTGCCGCTGGCCAAGCAGCGCGATGAGATTACCCGCAAGCGCCGCCATGGCATGGGCTTTCTGGGCCTCGGCAGCTGCCTGACCATGCTCGGTATTCGTTACGGCGAGACTGAGTCGCTCGAATTCACCGACAGGATCGCCTATGAAATGGCCAAGACCGGCTATCAGGTCGGGCTCGATCTGGCTGAAGAAAAGGGTCCGGCCCCGATCATGGAGGAGGAGTTCGAGGTCACGCCCGAGATGATGGCCAGCCGCCCGCAGATGGCCGCCGACGGCATCAAGGTCGGCGTCAAGCTCAAGGGCAAGGTGTTGTGGGCGCGCTACTCACGCTATATGCAGCAATTTGCCGGCAGCGGAAATGCCGAGGATGCCAAGCTGCAGGACCGGCTGGCCAAGGCCGGCTGCCGCTTCACCCATCATTCCTCGATCGCGCCCACCGGCACGATTTCCCTGAGCCTAGCCAACAACGCCTCCAACGGCATCGAACCATCATTCGCCCACCACTATGCCCGCAACGTCATTCGCGAAGGCCGCAAGACCAAGGAAAAAATCGACGTCTTCTCCTATGAACTACTGGCCTACCGCGCGCTGATCAACGACAAGGCCATGCCTTTTGGCGAGGATGAAGATGCCAAGCTGCCGGACTACTTCATCAGCGCCGATGAGGTCACGCCCAAGCAGCATGTCGATATCCAGGCAGCGGCGCAGAAGTGGGTGGATTCCTCGATCTCCAAGACGGCCAACGTGCCGACCGATTTCCCCTACGAGGAATTCAAGGACATCTACATGTATGCCTACGACAAGGGCCTGAAGGGCTGCACCACCTTCCGTTTTAACCCGGAGGCGTTCCAGGGCGTGCTGGTCAAGGAAGATGACCTGGCCAACACCACCTACCGCTTCACCCTCGACGATGGCACCACGGTTGAGCTCAAGGGCAACGAAGATGTCGAATATGACGGCGAGACGCATTCCGCCGCCAACCTCTTCGATGCGCTCAAGGAGGGCTACTATGGGAAATTTTAGACTGGAATGGCCCGCCTTGCGTTTTCCGCCGATCAACCTGTTGGTGATGCCGGCATGGCAGGGCATAAGCATGAAACAGCACCGACGCAAGACGCGCAATTCCATTGAGGCGCAGAATCTGCGTCACACATTTCTAAACTTGCTGGCGGCAAGAGGAGGCAGGCATGGCCACTAAGATTGATAAACAAATCACCGATTATGCGGTAGTCAAGTCCGAAGAGGAGGCAAAGACGGAGGAAAGGATCGTCACACATATCGCACCGCTCTTGGAACGTGACGATGTGCTCGATGGCACCACCTACAAGATCAAGACGCCGCTTTCCGATCATGCCCTGTATATCACCATCAACGACGTGGTAATCAGCGAGCCGGATGGCAGCTCGCATCGCCGCCCATTCGAAATCTTCATCAATTCCAAGAATATGGAGCACTTCGCCTGGATCGTGGCGCTCACCCGCGTCATATCTGCCATTTTTCGCAAAGGCGGCGATGTCACCTTCCTGGTCGAGGAGCTGAAAGCTGTGTTTGATCCCCGCGGCGGCTATTATAAGAAGGGGGGCAAGTATATGCCCTCGCTGGTGGCTGAGATTGGCGAGGTGATCCAGCAGCACATGGTTTCCATCGGCATGATGGAGGGCCAGCTCGCCACGCCGGAGCTGGAGGCGAAGAAGCAGCGGGCGCAGGACGAACTGGGCGAGGAAGGCATGAAAAACGCCTCCTGCTGCCCCAAGTGCAATGCCAAGGCGGTCATTCGCCTGGACAATTGCGACACCTGCCTGGAATGCGGCCATTCCAAGTGCGGATAAGGAGGCAAGCACGATGGACGAAATCGGTCGGCAACTGAAATCGCTTAAAAAATCCTGGCTTGCTGCGCCATCGGTGCCGGAAACGCTGGCCTGCATCGGCCTGCCCGACATCTCCCGACAGGATGTCGCCGACACGCTTGATGCCCTGTCAATCCTTGCCATGCACCTGGCCAAGGAGAATACCGGCAATCTCTATGCCGTCACACACTACGCCTGCGCCAGCGCCCTGCGCAGCGCCCAGGCCTATCTCGACAAGCCCCTATCCCATAATCAGGTCGTTTCCCTGCTTGGCTTTGTCTCCCTGCTGCAACGGATCAAGCTCTCGCTTACCGATGCTATTTCGCAATCAAACCGGGCCGCTTCGCAAATGATGGCCAGACAGATGGCCGGGCATCTGACATCAAAACGCCAGGCATTGCAGTGGGCAAAGCTTGGTGAGGCTTGGCGGAAGCAAAATAAACAGGATGAGATCCAGCAGGAGGAGCAGGCCGCCTGCGACCACGCGAACTATGGCTAGGCTGCACGGGCGCCAAGGATGCCGCCAGGCTCCGGAGGAGAGGAATGTGAACAATATCAGCCAACAGTTGAACAGGCTCAAACATGCCTGGTTGTCGGAGCCGGGTATTCCGGAAAACCTTTCAGCTATCGGTCATGCCTCTATCAGCCGGGAGGATATGGCAGATGCCATCACAGCTATGTCGCTGCTCGCCGATTTACTTGCCAGGGATGACAGCAGGGACCTATACCTGGCCACCGAATCTGCCTGCACCGTTCCCCTGAAAAACGCGTATGAAAATGTGACAAAAAAACGCGTCAACGGAGACGCTACGACGCACCTGCTCGGAATTATCACCTTCCTGCAGCAGATTCAGACCCTCCTCATTGATGCCGTCGTGCAATCCTCGCAGGGCGACGTGCAGGCGGCGGCCAAACCGCTCACGGAAAAGCTGGAACTCCGATTCGAGCCTTTGGAGCCCTCCGCACGGGCATACAATATGTCTCTGGGTATGGCCTTCGCCAAAGCCGGCCATATCGATTGACGAAACGCGCATGAATGGTGGAAACACCTTCTTAGAATGTAACCAACTCAAGGTCATTCACTCTAATGTTCGAAGGGATAAATTAGGTCCAGACTCGATTGATTTCGGGGTGTATTGAAGCGATTTGGCCTTATGTCTGCTCCATCTGCATTGCAGCGATTCGCCAGGCTAAAGCAACACACACCAGCGCCCTGCTGCACAAGGCCAATGTGAATGACCAATGCCGACCCAAATCGGACATTCATAATTCAACACACATAGCCTACATTCCTTCTCTAAGGGGCAGGGCATCATAATTGTGTATAAATGTTCCACCAACACTACATAACCACGAAGGAGGTAAGTATGGGCTTTCCAGAATGCACCGGGAAATCTTGTAAGGTAATCGAGTACGAGGTGCAACACTTTGTGTTTCAGGGTGCGATTCAAAATGTTGAAGACCCTCAAGACGAGTGGTTTACAACAGCTGCCGATAACTTGAGTGAAGATGCTCAAAATAACTGGGAGAAGGTGATTCATCAACGTATTTCGGATGAATACTCGGACCTTAGTCGACGTCAGACTGTTAAGTGTCCAGGTACTGAATGTGAATGTGTAGGAAGCACCGTGGAAACGCCTTGGTTTAGATCCACGCACTATGAAGAGGTCCACGACCCCGCCGGCAAATTGGCTATCATTGGAATAGCCACTTACGAAGTTCGGAGGAAGACCATAGCTGGAGCTTGTTTCGCCCCAGAAACCAGGACCTCAGCGCTTCAACTGCCTGAGGAAACAGTAGCTGCCCTTTACTCGGCGAAGCGACCGGAGCGTAAGGTATGACCTCGTGATGTCTGTCAGACCATTGGAGTCATTAGCCAATTATTTATTGGTGAAAGTCCGCTATCGGCCGGAAAGAGATATGTCCGGTTTCGACCCAAGCCGGACATTCGTTGAACCACCCATATAAGCAGAAACCACAACTTACACATCAACCATATTCGCTGTAATCTGCTTGGCCGTACTTGTCCTCTTATTCACTTTATTTCGGAGTTACCTTCTGGAGAATGGCTATGGGCTTTACATCCTAGGGAGAATGCATGAGTCATGAGGCATGTAGCAGCGTGCAATGGTTGAAGTACATTCTTTGTTTTCTATTAAGTTTTTCACTTTTTTATTTGCTGGCAATCTATTGGCCAGTCCTATTTGCTATTTTAGTCATCATGTTAGTCGCAGGCCCATTTTTTGGGGGAGTTCCTTTAGCAGGCCCATTTAAAAAAATGAAGCCTTATATATTCCCTTATTTACCAGCCATCTATTTATCAATTGGACTGCTCATTCTTGCTGTCATATTTGGATTTGGGCCTACCATCGATTGATTCTTTTATCCCAGCATCTTTACCAGCCACCAAAACCTATTGCTGAATGTCCGCTTATGGCCGAAACTGGACATTCGTTGTATGTGGCACTGCCCTCTTAAGTAGCACTTTGCTGCCTCTCAATTCGGCTCCCCTTTGGGCCGCCACACTTTGAAATAAAGGATTCTGTACAGATTCGCTTGCATTTTTACATTTACTAGGTCTAATTGTTTTCAATACTTTGCTGATGGGGAGGGTATCCATAGCCCCATGCTGTCAAAAGGAGGAGTCATGAGGAACACACTTCGTTTAACGTGCTTGGCTATAGGATTGTGCTTTACCACTCTGCCGGCCCAAGCCATTGATTTTAAACCGTACGCCGGAGTCGGCGCAGGTGGATTTGTCATTGATGCCGGACTTGGATCAGAAACCGCATTTGGCGGTTTTGGCATATTGGGTGCGGATCTACATGAAAATTACGGTATCGAGTTTAGGATTGGCAGAACCGGCGATACAGGTGGGACTGTTATTGTTCCAACAACACAGGAACCAATAGAAAATTCAGGTCCCATTGTTCTTCTAGTCCCCACTCCTGCTACTGTTAGCATCGATTGGTTTGTTTCCTATCTTTTTAAGCCTCAGTACACGCTTGCTGAAGGCCTCCGTGTTTATGGCCTTCTCGGAGCCACTACACTCAATTCGAATTTCTCCTTTGGAACGCTAGGGCGCACAGGGCATTCTACCGATACCACCTTCAGCTTTGGAGGTGGAATAGATTACAGGCTCGGCAATCAATGGCTAGTGGGTGTGGACGCGATGGTGTATGCCAATGAGGCAAATACCGACCCCGGGACTAACTTTGAAGGGCTGGATGTGTGGGGCTTTTCTGGAATTATTAAGTACGAATTCTGAGTAAAAAATCCTGGTAAAGATTTGGCCCCGGTTTATCCGGGGCCTTTTTTAAGCCGCGCCACCCAGTTCCCAGATTTGTCAGGGCTGAAACTTATTACAGGGATCTAGCACCATGCCCTTAGCCATATACGCTTATAAGCGAATGTCCGCTTTTGGCCGTAAGAAATCATTCAATCACTGGAACCGCAACACGGTGCTGATGTGGATTGCAATCCACATCATGCGAATTCCGAAGATAGCTCAATTCAATCCTGGGCTCTTAGCGGACCATCCTCGATCTATCTGACTGTCATCGACGGACACTAGTCGCAGCTCAGGCCGTGCTGCGCCATGCCCTCCTCCAGAAAGAAGGCGACCTGGGGATGGGACAGCAGGTATTCGGGCGTATGATCGCTGCGCGCCGCCGCGGCATCTTCCACCGCTGCTTCCCATTCCTCCAGCGTATAGTCACCGCGGCCCAACCACATCAGCGCCACCAGCTCGGACAGCGCATCATCGTCCAGATCGCTGATCATGCCACTTACCTCCAGCAACACATGGTCGTCGGCGTGGTCGGCCAGAATCTGCTGTGCCCAGTTCTCCGATGGGCTGTCGGGCAGATCCTCGGGAATCACCACCCCCTCCTTAGCCTGGAACTCGCGTGCCTTGGCGATGATGAAACAGAGCGTTTCCGTTTGGATGTTCAGCATTTCGACCTCCTCGGCCAAACAAATCACCTACCCCAATCTTAGACCTTCCGGCAGCCACTGTTACTGGTGATGGCCGCCAGAGCCGAGGAAATGCAATTTGCTAGCATGGTGACGTGGAAAATCATGTACCCAGGAATGCTCATGGAGCATCATTGAATCATGCATATCTGGGTTGATGCCGATGCGTGCCCGAAGGCGATCAAGGAGATTCTCTATCGGGCGGTGGAGCGGACGCAAATCTCCATGTCTATGGTGGCCAACAAAAAGCTGTTCATTCCGAAATCTCAGTTGATTCGAATGCTTGAAGTAGCATCAGGGGCGGATGTGGCGGACAGCGAGATCGTGGCAAGAATGGAGGCGGGAGACTTGGTGGTTACCGCTGACATCCCCTTGGCCGCCGACGTGATTCAAAAGAACGGCCATGCCCTGAATCCGCGCGGCACGTTTTACAGCGAAGCCAATGTGAAACAATATCTGACTATGCGAAACTTCATGGATGGGCTGCGCGGCAGTGGTATTATCACCGGCGGCCCGGCCGAGTTTTCCAATAATGACCGCATGGCTTTTGCCAATCAGCTGGATCGTTTTCTGACACGTTACCTGAAATCCACCGAGTCATAGCATGCCCGAACTATTCATAAATCACCGTGATGATCGCTCCGAACCTTTGTTTGCAACGAATGCTTTGGAAGAAGCGCCATAGCCATGCGTATGGGCGACTGACAAAAGATTCGTTGCGGGCAAAGGGACAAACGAGGGCACGGAAGAATTTGTAAATAGTACGGGCTAAGTCTTCAGCCGCCTGATCCGGGCGACACCAGAAAAAGGGCGATCAGAATATCGAATTGCACATTGAAGACAGACAAAAAACCGGCCGCCAGCGCGGTGATGGCGAGTCCGGGCAGCCTCGCATTCCGAAATATCAGGCGCGCGGCCAGCGAGAGACCGCCCAGAATACCTGCAACAATGGAAAACAGGACCTGCCATTCCCTAACGAATTCCGACTGGCTCAGGGCCTGATCAAGGCTGCCGAAGAAGATGACGGCTACCATCTGCATCAGCGGCCAGGGAAGAAAGATCAGGGCATATTCAAGCGGATGCCAAGACAGGCCGAGTCCTCTGGCACGATAAACGACAGCCCCACCCACCAGAACGGCTGGGGCTGTGTAAAGCAGCAGTGACAATATAAGACTGCTCATAGCAGCTCACAGCCCCGCAAGTAGCTTATGCGCAAGGACCGCATGGCTTTTGTCAACCAACTGGACCGCTTTTTGACCCGCCATCTGAAAGCCACCGAGCAATCGTAAAGCTCAGTGGAGGGAGCGGGGTCAGGCCTTAGGCGCAAATGGACAGGGATGATTTAGCCCAAACTCGCACATGTCATGGGCATAGCATTTGAGGGCTTCTTCGCATGATTTTTCACAGTCCACCATGGCCTGAATAAACGAATCCAGAGTCTCATGCCTGAAGGGTTTGGATATCGCTGAACACAGCTCCGATTCGATGGCAAGGCTATCTTGCGCCGTGCCCGAAATAACCGCGATCTTTTGAAATGGCAGCCTGGAACGTATTTGACGCACCAACTCAAGGCCGTTCATGCCTGGCATTCTGATATCGGTCATAACCGCTGCGGGCGCTGAAAACTTCTCCGAGGAAAGAAAGCCGACATAGGTCTCGGCGCATTCAAAACCAAGCGCCTGATGCCCTATACCCTCGATCATCTCAATGACGACTTCGAGGTTCATTTTATCATCGTCGATCACATGAAAAAGCATTGCACCTTCCACAATGCCCCCTCCTATCTACGCCCACACTATGTATATAGCAGGTGCATGTCGGCTGCGCGATACTCCTCTACGTCGGCTTTGGTTGCGTTGCGACGAATCTGGCCGTAACAAAATCCATCGTACTGATGTGTTCCACCATCCAAGTGGGAAGATCGTTGCGCATGAACTGCGCGACAGGCGCTAGCGCCTGATCCACCTTCCAGCCGCTCACCATTTGTTCCATATCGTGCAGAAAAGCATCATGCGCGGCTTTGTGTACCGGATAGGGTGGAAAGTGATGCTGCTCCATCAGCACCTCCTCAGCGACGAAGTGTTCTCTGGTGTGATCCAGCAGCTCCTCCAGCCTTCCCGCCAGCCCATCATGGCTGTCTCCAGCTTCCATGTCCTCCAGCATCTCGTAGATGGCGTTGATCATGTCCACTTCTTCAAGGTGCACGGCATGCATCGCGGCAACCGCCACTTCCGGAAAGTCGTCTGCGCTAAGTCTCATGAAATTTCCCCAATCCCAGCTCTCGGAAATAGTCCAAAGGGCGTTCCCAGGCCAGGAACCGCGTCGCTCACTACAACCCGATCAATGTAAAATCAAAGCTACCTTATTCTGTCACGCCATTGACTTGATCTGTCTCAAGCGGACTGAAAAGAAAGCGCCCCTTGCAGGAATCAGGCCCTAGCTGCGGCTGGTGACCTCCAGTAGATGATAACCAAACTGCGTTTTGACCGGGCCTTGCAGAGAATTCACGTCGGCGGAGAACACCACCTCATCGAACTCCCGCACCATCTGCCCTGGCCCGAACTCGCCAAGATCGCCGCCCTGGCGGCCGGAAGGACATGACGAATGCTCCTTGGCCACATCGGAAAAATCCGCACCCGCTTCGATCTGAGCTTTCAGCGCTTCGCATTGCTCTTCGGTATCCACCAGGATATGTCGTGCACTTGCTCTGGTCATGATCACCTCGCTAAGAATATGTTTAGCGAAGTATCAGATAATCCAAGAATTATTCCAGCGCCGATTTCAGCCGGCCTCGATGGCAGTCATTCGGGCAATGTGGTTGGATGCCGATCCTATGAAACGCACGCTTTGTCTAGTTGCACCGATACTCATGTGGCTTGCCTGGGCTCCGTGGGCCGCGAGCGCGAGTCTCACCGAACGTAGCGGCGATGTGCTCCAGCTGCTCATTCCAGCCACCGCCCTGGGGACGACATTGGCCATCGATGATGACGAAGGACGCAACCAGTTCGCCAAAACTTTCCTGGCCACGCTAGGCGCCACCTATGGGTTGAAGCTCTCTATTGATAAAACCCGGCCGGACGGCACGGGCTCTCAGTCTTTTCCTTCCGGCCATACCTCCGCCGCCTTTTCGGGGGCGGCTTTCATCCAGCAGCGCTACGGCTGGCGCTATGGCCTGCCAGCTTTTGCCGCAGCCGCCTTCACCGGCTACAGCCGGGTGTTTGCCGATCGCCATTTCGTCGAGGATGTGATTGCTGGCGCAGCCATCGGCATCATCAGCGCCTCGGTCTTTACCTCACCCTACGGGACGGTGGCCGTTACGCCTGTCGCCAATAGCGACGCATTGGGATTGTATTTAGATCTGCGCTGGTAAACGCGCTGGAATGAAGCCGAAACCCGGTGGGCCAGCATGGTTAGACAAGCGCTGAATAAATCCCAGGGAAGGGCTGAGAATTAGTGCTCGTGGCCGCCGGGACCATGGATATGACCGTGCTCCAGCTCTTCAGTGGTGGCATCACGCACGCCCACCACCTCGACATCGAAGTTCAGCTGCTCGCCCGCCAGGGGATGGTTGCCATCTACCGTGACGTCATCCCCATCGATCGCGGTGACCATGATCATTTTCGGCCCCTGCTCGCCCGAGGATTGGAAGACCATGCCTACCTCAAGCTCCACCTCGCCGCCAAATGCCTCCTTGGGCACCACCCGCTGCATCGAATCATCGCGCATGCCATAGGCGTCTTCGGGCTTGATGGAAACCTTGAGACTGTCGCCAGCGCCCTTGCCCTCCAGGGCGCTCTCCAGGCCGCTTATCAGCGCGCTGGCCCCGTGAATATAAGCCAGCGGATCGCCGTCGTCGGAGGTGTCGAGCACCTCGCCCTTGTCGTTGGTCAGGGTGTAATTGATGGTAACGGCCTTGTGCTGAGCGATTTGCATGAATCATTCCTTGTCGAAATACGTGTGGTTATTTTCGCCAGTTTACGAACGCGCCTTTCGTCCGCAAGGGATTTCTCAGGCAAGCTGCTACAATAGCGATTTCAGCCATCCGAATTCTGGAGGGAACATGATGAAATGGATCGTGACGGTCATGCTGATCGCCTTCTGCCCGCTAAGCGCCTTCGCCGCCATCCACGCACAGGAGGTTGATTACCGCGACAATGGTCAGGTGCTGAAGGGCTATCTGGCCTATGACGACGGCATCAGCGGCAAGAGGCCGGGGGTGCTGGTCGTGCATGAATGGTGGGGGCACAACGACTACGCGCGCAAGCGCGCCCGCATGCTTGCGCAGCTGGGCTTTACGGCGCTAGCCGTGGATATGTATGGCGATGGCAAACAGGCAACACACCCCGACGATGCCGGAAAATTCGCCGCCGAAGCCAATCAAAACAAGGCGGTCGCTAAAAAACGCTTCACCGCCGCCCTGGAACTATTGCGCCAGCATTCAAGCGTGGCCTCGGATGAAATCGCCGCCATCGGCTATTGTTTCGGCGGCGGCGTGGTGCTGAACATGGCGCGGGCCGGGCTCGACCTGGACGGGGTGGTCAGTTTTCATGGCAGCCTCGCCACGGATTCTCCTGCCCGTCCCGGAGCGGTCCAGGCCAGGGTGCTGGTACTGCACGGCGGTGCTGATCCCTTCGTAACGCCTGAGCAAATCGAGCAATTCAAGCAGGAGATGCAACAGGCTGGAGCAGATTACACTTTCACGGCATATCCAGGCGTGATGCACAGCTTCACCAACCCCGATGCCGACGCCACTGGTGAGAAATTCAATCTGCCCTTGAAGTACGACGCCGTGGCCGACCGAAAATCATGGCGGGAAATGCAAGCATTTTTCAGTGAAATTTTTCAGCACTAGGCGGAAGATTTATCCATGAATCCTGATAAAACTTCACGCTTGCCCAGTCGAATTGACCGCTCAGACCAGCGCCCAAAGCCCGAAACGGCAGCCTAACGCCATGCGATACGATCGCTTTAGCCGCATCCTGCACTGGGGCCTGGCCATTAGCATCATCATCCAGCTTGTCAGTGAGCAGCTCATGGTCCGACGACTGGAGAACAAAAATCCGGATATCCTGCAATCAGCCACATTGATCGCGCATGAATACATTGGTTTTGTGGTTCTGATCATCGTCGGGATACGTTTCACGCTCATGCTGGATAACCCCGATAAGGGCATGCACCACATGTTCCCGTGGCTGACGGGACGGGGCCGGAAGGCATTGATAGCTGAGATCAGGATTGAGTTTCCCGCCTGGCTGCGCGGCCAGCTAAAGCGGCCCGAGGAGGCCAATTGCCTTGCTCGCAGCGTCCACGGCCTGGGCCTTGTTCTCGCGTTGGGCCTCGGCCTCACGGGAATGTTGCTCTTCGTCGGCACGCAGGCGGATGGGAGCACGCATGGCCCCATCGAGGCGGGACGGCAACTGCATGACGTGCTTGGATACATCATGTGGCTCTACATCATCGGCCATGTATGTATGGCTCTGCTTCACCAGCACCTTGGCCACCGGGTGATGCAAGGCATGTTCAGACTAAGAGATTAATCGCGATCAGCGGCTAGTACTTAACTAGGAATAATAAGGGGCCATGTATTGAAATACCATGCGGCGCAACGGATCATATCCTAGTCAGCGGAATGAGACAGGATGATATCCCTCAATGATTGATCGCCCAGCGCATGGGTTATCGAGTCATCGATGCCCGCCAGCACCTCGTCCACGGTCGTCTCAACTGGCAGGCGGGAATAGTCGATACTCGTATTATCTTCTCCGGCTCGCACCCGATCCAGCACATCCTTGATCCGCAACTTCTCCAGCTCCATTGCCGGCACGTAGGTGGCGCTTGCTTCATCGGTATGAATCAGCAAACCGCTATCATGCAATATGTCTACCACTGATTCCGTAACGCTCAATGGCACCGCCAGCCAATCCGACAGATCTCTCATACTCCATTGCCGCTCACCGTTGTAGAATCGTCGGCCGATATAAAGCATCGTCATCAGGGACAGTTTATCCATCACCAGGCCACTCAGGCGCACCTCGCCGCGATCGATTCTCAGGCTGTGAGGGTGCTGGCAGTAAAAGGCAATGCTTGCCCCCAGCAGCAGAATCAGCCAGCTGATAAACAACCAGATCATAAACACGATAAGGATCGCGAACCCGGAGTAGACGGCTGCATATTTCCCGGAGCTGACCACGAAAGCGCCAAAGGCCCAGCCAGAAGTCTCCCATAATACGCCAGCCACGATTCCGCCGATCAACGCGGCGGAGATGCGCACCTTAGTATTGGGCATGAATACGTAGACAAAGGTAAACGCGGCAATCACCAGCGCATAGGGGATCAACTTACCAATGGCCGCAACAACCAGGCCCAGACCAGGCATGCCACCCATGGCCTCCACCGCCGACGAACTCATCAATGAGGCCGTCATGCCCATGGCCGAAAAGATCAGCAGCGGCCCCACCAGAACGACGCTCAGATACTCGCTGAAGCGTTGACCCAGCGGCCTCGAGCGGGTGATGTGCCATGTATAATTAAACGCCTGCTCGATTTTGTGCAGCAGGGAAATCACGGTATAGATGAGCATGCCAAGACCAAGCGCCCCGAGAACGCCGACCTTGATATTCTCTACAAAGCCGACGATGTTTTTGGTGATTTCCACGCCCTTGTCGCCCAGCGCAGCCAGCGCGCTCAGCAGCATTGGCTCGAGTTGGTTGTGTACGCCAAAACCCTTGAGTACGGAAAACGTCAGGGCCAGAAGCGGCACCATGGATAGCAGGGTGGTGTACACAAGGCTCATAGCGCGCAGGGTTAGCTGACCGTCCATTAAGTCGCGTCCTAATGCATACGCAACTTGCAGCACACGCGTCAAAAAGGCGCGCCATATTGGCAACGCGCCAACATCCTTTGGCCAGACCTGGTCAAGTAGCGCCGCCTTCCATTGTTGTACCCGTTCGTTCACTAGGCCTCCGACTCTAACTTACGATTATATACCAAATGAGTGAACAGTGTTCGAATCCTCAATAAGGGCCTGGTCTTGAATGGCACGGGAGACCTATCCCAGCAAACTATAAGGTTCAGTTAAGCTCAGGTGCTTACCATGAAAGGCATCTGGCCATGCGCTTCCAAGCGTCAAAGGCAGATGGGCGCGACATCACTTTCCTGCTTGTCGTGTGCTATAACATGGTTGCAACAACCAATTACCGTACTGCGGGTACAGATTGCTGGAGGCCTGTCGATGTCAAGGATGTCAATAACGTGGGTTTTTATGGCCCTCATACTTTTGCTTGCAGGTTGCGCGACGAGTTCAGCTCCGTTGCTGATACGTACACCGCCCTTCGGCAACCCTTCAGTTGACGAAGTTCGGACAAATGCCGCCAAGTTCACCGGCGCGGCCGTGCGCTGGGGCGGCAAAATCGCCAAGGTTGAGAATCGAAAGACCGACACGCTTATCGTCATCGTCGATCAGGAGCTTGAACGGAGAGGGAGGCCCTATGAGGGCTCCGCCACGGGAGGCCGATTCATGGCGCGCGTGGAGGGCTTCCTTGACCCGGCGATCTATACCAAGGACAAGCTCATGACCATAGCGGGCACGATTGAGGGCGAAGCCACCCGGCCGGTTGGCCAGTTCATGTATCGGATGCCGGTGATCACGGTGAACGCCATCAAGCTGTGGGAGCCGCTGCCCGATTACGACCCCTATTACTACGACCCATGGTATCCATACCAGCCGTATCCCTATTACTCCCCCTACGGCAGGAGCCCGGGATATCCGCACTTCCCACGGCGCCCCTACTATCCATGGTGGTAGGAAGCGGCAAGCCCATCACATGACAGCGCGAATGCCGGCAAAAAGGATAATGCGCGTAAACGCGTAAACCGCGGATGCGGCCAGCGCGATGAGTGCGGTAATGCGCAATTTTTCAAACGATGTATCCGCCTTGAAAAGAAATCGCGGCCACAGGATCGCGCCCCCAAGCACGCCGCAGGCGACGGACTGAACCAGCAGGATAAAGGTGTTCAGGGTAATGTCGTCCGTCGCCAGCTGGCCCGCGCCAAAAAAACCTTTAGACAACAGGACGAGCACGAGCCAGGGCATGTAAATGAAGAAGTATTCCGGCAAAATAAGGCCGAGCTTTTTTCTGCCAATCACAAAGCACATGCCGCCGATAATATTGGCCGGGATGGCATACAGGGTAAAGGACAGGAAATAGCTGTCCACGCTATCCATCTGAGCTCCGCTTACATGAACACGATCCAGAACCCGAAAGCACTAGAAACCCACACCCAGCGCCCGACAAAGAAAACGCATATATGGGCCAGCACTGGTAAAGCGGCCTGCTACATTGTCAACAAAACCTCCGCGCAACACGTCGTCGTTCGACACCTCGCTGATGCCAATGAAGTCCTTGCGTTTCAAAACCTCGATCAAGGGATGGTCTTTGGCATATCCACGAGGTGGCCGTTTGAGAGACTCACCTGCCAGATAATACGTCCGTTGAAAGCCCATATCATCGCGCGCTTTTTTCCACGCCCTGGCATTGTCATCCATCGCGCGGCGAATCTTTGCCAGGACATCAGCATCGGGACGCCAGGCGCCTGCGCCAACAAAGCAGCGATCGACGCTGATGTGCACATAATAACCAGGCGCGTGCGCATCACGGCCCAAGGCATGCCGGAACTGGATGCCAATATTGTCTTTGTATGGCGTCTTATCCCTGGAAAAGCGCACATCCCGATAAACTCGCATCAATGAACCGCCGCTCTTTTTACCGCTGGCAATAAAGTGCTTTGAAATACGCTCAAGCTTGGGGGCCATGGCCTCGATAAAGTTTATCGCCGGGGTGCGCACCTCATCTTCATAGCGCTGCTTGTTGTCCATGAACCACTGGCGGTTGTTACTGGCCGCCAACCCGGCGAGAAAAGCGAACGTGTCCTGGCTGAAATGCGAGTCACCATCAGTCATGCTTCGTCCCTTTGTCCCACGTCTTCGCCAGGAACTGATCCCGGCCACAGTTTGAGCTGTAGCATTGATAATGATGGACGTTCTTTTCGTAATATTTCTGATGATACTCTTCAGCCGGAAAGAATTCGGATGCAGGCGTAATGCCCGTAACTATCGGCCGACCATACCGTCCTGATTCGCTCAGCGCCTGCCTTGAGGCCTCCGCCAGCTGCCTTTGCTGTTCGGAGTGATAAAAGATTTCCGTGCGGTAGTGGTTGCCACGATCAACAAACTGTCCCCCGTCGTCGCTGGGGTCGATCAAGCGCCAAAACACGTTCAGCAAAACCTCATACGATGTTCGGCCGGGATCAAAAACCACCTCAATGGCTTCGGCATGACCGGTGTGGCCGGCCGATACCTCTGCATAGCTTGGGTTCTCAGCACGCCCGCCGGTATACCCGACCGTGGTTTGAACCACACCGGCAATCTCGTCAAATGGATGCTGCATGCACCAGAAGCAGCCGCCTGCAAATGTCGCCGTTTCCAATTCTTCTCCTACGCACCTGCGCTAACGATAGGGCTGTTTGCTTTCATGCGCACCATCGGCAGATCAGCCATGTCTATGAATAACTGGCGCCGAGGACTGCAAAAAGCAACAGGCGCGAAATAGCGTATATACCCATCATGACCGCGGCGCATATGGCGGTGGTCATCAGTCTCTTTTTTCTCGACTCCGATTGGATGAACAACCTGGGCATCAACGCCAATCCGCCCAACACGCCTGAGCCGATGGGCTGAAATATGACTGCGAACGCATGCAGGGTAGTATTACTTGACATGGTCTCGGGGTTATTGAGATAACCGAGAGACATGAGCGCAAAGGCCAGGTAGGGCGCATATATGGCGAAATACTCGATGGCCTCCATCTGCGCGCGCTTACGGCCGACAAGGAATGTGGCGCCGCCGATAATATTGGCCGGGACCATATAGATCAAAAATGACAGCAGAAAGTCGTTCATCGTTCACCTCCCTCGCGCCGGGCATTTCGCCAACTGTGTCCAAAATCAATCAATCGGACGCTCCCATAAATGCGTCAGCATAGCAGGATCGGAGGGTCATAGATGTGCGCGGCGAACACCTCGGAAAAAGTCGGCTGCCGCCAAGCCGACAAAGCAAGATTGAAATCAATACGTGGCCCCTATTGTCCATAGATAACAGGCTATACAATGGCTGGGGTTCATTTACTGTTTGCCGGTGGCAATCGAAACCATGAAAACTCGCCGTCCGCTGCACTATTTCAGGGCATGGCTTGCCATTGGCTGGTTGCTCGTCGCTGCCGTAATATATCTGACGCTTACGCCAAACCCGCCTCACATCGGCGCGCTAACATACGACAAGTTGCAGCATGGCCTCAGCTACGCCTGTCTCATGCTGTGGTTCGGCCTGATCTATCAGCCTGGAAGACATTGGCGAATAGCAGCCGCGCTCATCATGCTCGGCATCGACCTGGAAATTCTGCAAGGAATAAGCGGCCTGCGCCATTTCGAATATCTCGACATGCTGGCAAACAGCATCGGCGCGCTGGTGGGCTGGGGCTTGTCCAGGACGCCGCTTGGCGCTCTGCTGCTCGGACTGGAACAACGCCTGGGGGTTTCCGGATAAAATCAGACCTCAACGAACTCCAGGCCATTGCCGTCCGGGTCGCGGCAAAACAGAGCCTTACGGCCTGAACGGCTCAGGGTGAAAGCAATGCCAGCTGCATCCAGCCTCTCCTGTAGCTGGCCAATGTCGTTGACCGACATCGCCGTATGCCTATCGCGCCCGGCGTGGGACGGCCGCCCATGCACGGGGTCAGGGTTGTCCACCGCCAGCAGGTGGATCTGCTGCTCGCCCACATTCAGCCATGCGCCGGAAAAACCGAGATCGGGACGAGATTCATCCCTCGGGAGCCCCAGCACGTCACAGTAGAACGTTAGCGACTTCTCCACATCGGATATGACGAGACTCGCATGCAGCATGCTGGTGATATTCAACCCAGCGAATCCGCCTTGGTTTTCGGCGACGGGGCCTCTCTCCGCCCGGCAAAAAAGAAAAACAGGCCATTCAACAGAAAGAAAATGCCGAACCCCCAGAAGCTCCAGGTGTAGTAAGGGGAGCGGTAAAAGCCCGGCTCGCCGTCATAGCGGACGCTGGCAGCCTGGGCCTCGAGTTCGCGAGCGCTTTGCTCTTCCTGCAACCGGCGGTATCTGATGCCCGCCTTCTCGACTGTATCCGTTGGCTGGTTCGCCTGGCGCTGCTCGTAATTGATGGTGGCGTCCTCCCAGTCGGCCAGCCGGTCGACCGCACGCTGATGCACCTGATCGGGATGCACGAACCAGCCGAGAAAGGCTGCGAACACGGCCGCCACAAGCCATCCCCCTACTTTGGCACACGTTCGCTTTCCCCTTTTCGATAAGTCGTAAAGCAGGTATGCGCAGATCGGCAGGCAGATTTCGATGGCTGCGACAAGGTTTCCATCGCGTACGCCGAATAGCTCACGCTGAATGTCGAACAGGCTGGGCAGAAACAGCAGGCCATAGATGGCGGCTCCTGCCAGTAACAGGCGTCGCGCTATAATCAGATAGGTCCACATGACATTAACCTAGCATATTACTCAGGTATACGGCCACGCCCTAACGTGGTGATTTATGAATCTTGATGTAGCTGGCGTCGCCACAATCGTCGTCGGCGTAGTTGTGAATGCTCACAAAGGAATCCATGGAAAACGCCGTAACGGCCAGTTGCATGGCTCGATCAAGCGCCTGCTTCGATTGGTCGGGCTGGTTTTCCAGCTTGAAGAACACCGGCTTGTCGGCGCATGGCCCCTCGCCCTTGGACAACACCACCTCAAACTGATCCTTATCGGCGGCGATATTGGATATCTCGCTCATTCTTGCATTTTTGACCAGCTCTCCGGCAAAACCGGTATGCGCGATCAACAAACCCGCAAGCAGCAGCATCTTTATTTCACACCTCCCTCATACCCTCAACCGATCAGATCATCTCTAAGCCTTTCCATGATGCGAAACGTATAAGCGAAGGCATTGCGCTCATCGGGGCCATGCTCCTCACGAAACACCTCCTTCCATTCGCTCTGATCAAAAGCTGGGAACCATGTATCGCCCTCAAAGGTCGCATGAATCTGGGTGCAATACAGTTTGCCTGCTTCAGGCATGGCCAGGGCGTACACCTGAGCACCCCCCATAACCATGACCTCTTCCGCATCACCGGTGGCGACCTTCGCCTCTTCCAGACTATGAACCACCGTACAGCCCTCGGCGGTAAAGCCCGCCTGGCGGGTCAGGATCAGGTTCGCACGACCCGGTAGAGGCTTGCCGATGGATTCGAATGTCTTGCGACCCATCAGGATCGGCTTGCCCATCGTCTGTTTCCTGAACCAGGCCATGTCCGCCGGCAACCGCCACGGCAGAGCATTCCCCTTGCCAATCAGGCCGTTCTCACCCTGTGCCCAGATCAGTGAAATCATCGCTCAATCATGAAAGCGGCATGGAAGAATGTACACTGCCTAGCGACCATCTTAACGGTTGAGGGTGGCGTATTTGCAATTGGCAACGGGCCATTAAACGCTAAAGTCGATCAATATGTGAATATGGTCAAACGAGCGCTTTATTCAGGAGCAGGCATGAACGGCAACCCCTTTTTGGATTTCATCGGCATTGAGCGGAAACCCTCTTCCCATAGCGAAAAAATTATCTCGGGTGTCGGTGGATTTCTCGCTATTTTCATGATCATTCAGATCAGCTACATGGCACTGGGGGATGATGCTTATCTCATCGTCGCCTCGATGGGTGCTGCGACCGTGCTGCTGTTTGCAGTGCCCCATGGCCCCCTGTCGCAACCATGGGCTCTGTTTGGCGGCAACCTGCTTTCCGCCTTTGTCGGGGTGGCCTGTGCTCAGCTGATCCCGGATGTTATTTCTGCTGCGGCTGCCGCAGTGGGCATCTCGATAACAGTCATGTATTACCTCAAATGCGTTCACCCGCCAGGGGGCGCAACTGCTCTGTCGGCTGTCGTGGGGGGAGATGCCGTGCATGAATTGGGCTTTATGTTTGTCCTCACGCCAGTATTGCTCAATGTTCTGGTGATATTCTTCGTGGCCCTCCTGTTTAACTACTTCTTCAAGTGGCGGCGATACCCGGTTGCCCTGGCCAGCGTGGAGCAGGCGACAGCGCCGGAATCAGTAAAATCCGACAGGCTTTCGCGACAAGGCATCGAGCACGCCCTGCGCAAGATCGACTCCTTCATTGATGTGACCGATGAGGATTTGAAACGGATTTACCGCTTGGCTGCTGAATTTGACGGCATGCCTGAAGGCAAACAGTCGATAACCAGCAAACGGCGGCTGCGCACGTAGCGAAGCGAGGCAAGAAGGCACTTCCACTTCGAGACGCAGCCGGTTTGATTTGCGGCTCAAGGGCGAGCAGTGTATTGCCAATGGTTTCATGTGGAAGCGCTCAGCATGTCGGGCTGGCCGCGTAGTCTCGGCAGTCAAAGCATCATCACCCTGTGTTCATCAGCGCGCTAGAGCTTTTCAAGATAGGCATCGGCCCCTCCAGCTCGCATACGGTGGGCCCCATGGCGGCGGCCAAAGATTTTATTGGCCGCACCAGGGAATATGTCGAAATCAGCAGCCATACTTCCGGGCTCCATCTCCGCTGCACGCTTAAGGGCTCCCTGGCCTTTACGGGTAAGGGGCATGCAACTGATCGCGCCGTTGCACTGGGGCTGCATGAATACGCCGCGGCGGAACTGGGCGACCAGCAAGTCGACGCTTTGGCCAGACGCATCTACGACAACCCCGCCATTGTCGTGAACGAAGCTGCCACCATCATGTTTCATCCCGAAGAGGACATTATCTTTGATCGCGGTGCGCCGCTGCCGGAGCATCCCAATGGCATGATTTTTGAGCTGCTGGGGCAGTCGCGGGAAGTCTTGCTGTCAGAAACCTATTTCTCCATTGGCGGCGGCTTTATAAGCACGCTTGCTGAAATCAACCAATTGGTTGCGCCACTTAAAATGGTGTCTTCTGCTTCTTGCCCATATCCCTTTGATTCAGCTCGTACGATGTTGCAAATGTCCAGTGACAATGATGCGTCCATTGCGGATTTGAAAAAAGCGAACGAGCTCGCACACATATCAGAGGAAGCCCTTATGCACGGCCTGGATGCAATCTGGCAATCGATGCGGATCTGTGTCGAGAAGGGCCTGGATGCCGAAGGCGTCTTGCCTGGCGGCCTGGAGCTGTTCCGGAGAGCAAAAAACCTGAATGATCAACTGCGTGAAAACCCCGAGGCAGCGAGTGTTAACGACTGGTTGTGCGCCTATGCCATGGCGGTCAATGAAGAAAATGCGGCCGGGCATTTGGTGGTTACAGCCCCTACAAATGGGGCCGCAGGCGTCATTCCAGCCGTCCTCTACTACTTGGTCAGCCATGAAGGCGGATCGATGGAACAAGTTCGGGAATTTCTTCTCACCGCCAGCGCAATCGGGGGTATTATCAAGCATCGGAGTTCAATTTCTGGAGCCGAGGTGGGATGTCAGGGTGAGGTGGGTTCAGCAGCCTCCATGGCCGCAGCCGGTTTGTGCGCTGTCCGCGGCGGCACGTCTGAGCAAATAGAGAATGCTGCTGAAATCGCCCTGGAACACCATCTCGGCATGACCTGCGACCCTGTTCGTGGGCTCGTACAGGTGCCATGCATAGAGCGTAATGGTTTTGGTGCAATCAAGGCGTATGCTGCGGCTTCCCTTGCGATACGAGGCAGCGGCCATCACTTTATGCCTCTGGATAATTGTATTGCTGCCATGAAACAAACCGGTCTGGAGATGTCGGAAAAATACAAGGAAACCTCATTAGGCGGGCTTGCCGTAAGTATTACCGAGTGTTGATTGCCTACATATGGCAAGGTCATTGTGTATCGAGGTGACAGGCGGGCTGTATCAAAACCCTGTAGGTCGGAAACTAACGATCATGGCACCGCGTACGTAGTTTCCACAATTACTCGGACACGCATGTTTGGCTATCCTTGTTGGCATGCTAATGGTGGCTGGTGAAAGCAATGCGGATGGGGCGACGAAATACGCAATGCTATGATAGTAGACCTGACCCCTATCTTGCAGCGTCGAGGAAAGAATGAATCGAATAAGCGATCAGCCTAACAACAGCCTTGGTTTGTATACTGGGGAATTAGGTATTGCGTCCCCGAAATTCAAGAAGAGAAGAAACAAGCTTTTTACGACCTGGGCGTAGACATTGTTGCCGTGTCTGGCGATAGCAAAGCGCAGGTTACTGAGCACCTAGAGAAGATGTCTCTCAGTTATCCGGTGGCATATGAGCTTAGTACAGCTCAAATGCAGGAGTTGGGACTTTATATTTCCAATCCGCGCTCACCACAAGAAACCGACCACCCTTTTTCAAAGCCTGGTCTTTTTGTGGTAAACGCTGAAGGCAACGTGCAGGTGTTGGATATATCCAATGGGCCATTTGCCCGCCCGGAACTAGAAACGCTGATTTCCGGATTGGGGTTTATCCGGAGCCCATCCAACAACTATCCTATTAGAGGCACATACGAATAAAGCAATAATAGCCAGCACGAATGTCCGCTTTTAGCCGGAAGCAGTCATTCAAGAACACTGGATACATTCTGTATTTTGGACTTCCTCACAGAGATTACGACAGCTCCCAATCTTTGTTCAGTCTCCACTCTTCGATGCGCTTCGGCAGCTTGCTCCATCGGATAGGTTTTATCGACGATTGATTTTATTTTGCCTTCCTCAATCATCTCCTTGAGTGCGAGTAGCTCTTCTTCCTTTTCTCCGGCAAAAACAAAAAATGCTGTCTTATCAGTAAACAGAGAGGTCAGAACAGACCTCAGCATGTCGGATATACGGGGGTTTGTCATCAGATAGCGCCCCTTTGGATTGAGTGCATTCACACATTCGGAATAGGAACTTCGGGCAACCATGTCAAAAATAACGTCCCAGGTTTTACCGCTTTTTGTGAATTCCTCTTTGGTATAGTCGAAGAAATGATCCGCCCCGATCCGACGTAGCATTTCCTCCTTGATGGTGCTGTCAACCGCCGTCACCTCAGCCCCCATTGTTTTGGCAATTTGCACCCCAAAGGTGCCGATGCTTCCGCCTGCACCGTTGACCAGAACCTTTTCACCGCTTCGGATCTTCGCCTTTCTCAAAAAGTGGAGCGCATTCAGCCCGCCCAGAGGCACCGCTGCCGTCTCTTCGAAGCTCATATTGTTCGGTTTCAGCACAATCGTGTAATTGGCCGGCAGGCACACGTATTCGCCATATGCACCAAACCGAAGCTTGGCAGCCCCAAAAACCTGATCTCCCTTCTTAAACCTTGAAATGTCCTTGCCGATGGATTCGACTTCCCCAGCAAAATATCCCCCCAATATGTGTTTCTTTGGCTTTATGAGTCCCATCGCAACTCGCATGGGCAGCCAAAACCACTTTACAGGGAAATGGAAACTTCGCATTTCACAGTCAGCCTTCGTTGCCTCTGCCGCATGAACTTTTATCAGGACTTCATCGCCCTTGGGAATAGGTTTTTCTACCTCTTTGAGTTGAAGGACATCCGGTGGTCCATATTTTGTATATACGATTGCCTTCATCCACCCTCCTTCAAGGAGGTACTATAGCTCATCAATTGAATGTCCACTTTTGGCCGAAATTGGACACTGGGCGAATGACCGATTACGACCCAAAGTGAACATTCGCTGTACTGCTACCATTGTAAGGGTTCTTTAATTTCCAACCTGTTCGGCTTTATCTTAGGATATATCTTATAAAACAATCAGTTGCTGTATTTGTTGGTTGTATATGTATATACGTGTTTTCCACAAGTGTCGGAGACTGAATAGTAGGTCTATATTAGTTATTAGGTGGGTTGCAGTTTCTGGGAGTGCATATCAAACCCCTTTGGTGCGAAGTTGTTTGAGGCTATCCCGTTACGACAGTTTGGTGTGGCTAGCTTAATTGCTTCTCTCACCACGTCAGACTAGAGGGAACTGCAACCCACCCTTCCATTCCCTGATCCAGAAAAGACGTTTGAATACTGGCAGGGCTCGGTTCTAATTCAAGCGTGAGCGCACAAAACCACGAAAGCTGAGATTGTCTCCCTTCGGAGCGAACGCCTTCCAATGACGACTACCATATTTCGACCCAGGGTTACATTAAATGTTCAGATATTGGGATTAAGGGGACACAATACTTATCTATTGGGATAGATAAGTAGCTATTACTTTTTACGTTTCTTGGGTTTCTTTTTGCTCAGCCAGGCATCGTGTTTGTTGACGAGTGATTTCAGGTCAACGGCTTCAGGTGAGAGGGCGAGGGTGGCTGCATAATCCTCTTTGTTGATGTTGAGGATTTCGATCGGTTTGTTGAGGAAGGTTTGAATCTCTTCGAGCAGTTCTTTCTCTTCATTGCCGCAGAATGAGATGGCGATGCCTTTGTTCATGCCTCGACCGGTACGGCCAACGCGGTGCACATAGTTCTCAACCTTTTCCGGCAGGTCGTAGTTGATCACATGGCCCACATCGGCAATGTCGATGCCGCGTGCGCTGACATCGGTGGCAACCATGATGCGGCATTCACCAGCTCTGAACTGTCGCATTGCCTCTGTACGCTCTTTTTGATCCTTATCGCCATGGATGTTTATCGCATCGATGCCAACGCGGCCCATGGCCTTTACAACGCGCTCAGCGCGCACTTTGGTTCGTACGAAGACGATCATCTTGCTCTCAGGGTTCTCGTTGATGAAACGCTCAAGGAAAAAGCGCTTATCATCCTGATCAACAAACATCACAGCGTGTGAGATGTTTTTGGAAACCTTGTCCTGAGGTGAAACCTGAATACGGATCGCCTCACTCTTGACCTGCGAGTAGGCGAGTTTCCTGATCTCATCGTTAATGGTGGCCGAGAAGAAGAGGGTTTGATGGTGGCGGGGCAGCATCTTCTTCACATATTTGATGTCTTCAATGAAACCGAGATCGAGCATGTGATCGGCTTCATCGAGTACGAGGGTGTTGACGATGTTCAGATTAATGACCTTCTGATTGATCAGATCGAACATGCGCCCCGGTGTGGTGACGAGAATATCAATTCCATCCTGAAGCTTGGCGATCTGGCGCTCCTGCTCAACACCACCATACAGGGCAAAGATTTTCACCTTTGTGTGGGCGGAAAGGGTATCGAAGACCTTACCAATCTGCATGGTAAGTTCGCGAGTAGGGGCCATGACCACGCAGCTGATGCCACGGGTGCGTTTACTGGTTTTGGCACGGTGGATTTTATCAATCACCGGAATGGCAAAAGCGGCTGTTTTGCCTGTGCCTGTCTGGGCAATGGCCAGTACATCTTCACCATTCTGAATAGAGGGGATCGCTTTATACTGGATATCAGTCGGCCGGATGAAACCGAGTTTCTTCAGGTTCTTTTTGATATCTTGGGAGATGTGATATTGATCAAACTTCATGGAGCCTCAGCTTAGAATAAGGAGAATAAGGGGACGCTTCCCTTTTCCTGTTAGTAACCCTTTTTACGAACGTATTTCGCGAATGATGGCTAAATAACCCAACCGGACGCTCGGCGCTGATGCGCCTCCCGCCCGGTTTGCTCCAACGTTATGAATTACTAGGTTTACTTTTTCGCACTTTCTTCTTCCCGACTCTCTTTGGTTTGAATTCGCCTTTGCTTCGTCCTTTTGCTTTGCTTTTGGGACGATGGTCTGAGCCTCTTGGCTTTGTTTCTTCAGTCGAACGGGAAATCTTCAATGGATGGCCAGATACCCGAATCCTTTTCAAGCTATTGAAAATAACCTTGGGCATGCCCTCGGGCAAATCAATCATGCTGTAGTCATCATAAATATTGATGCGGCCAATATATTCACTATCGACGCCCGCCTCGTTGGCAATCGCGCCAACGATGTTGCCCGGCTTCACATCATGGTTATGGCCCACTTCAACGCGGAAACGCTCCATGCCTTGTTCGGGCGGCGCTTCTTTTCTTGGGCGGTGCTCACGTTCTCTACCTGGCTTTCCTTCCTCTCTATCCCAGCCTTTATCCACTTTGCGCTGCGGCTTGTTCTGTAACAGAAAGGGGGCATCCCCTTGTAACAACCGGGCAAGAGCGGCGGCGATTTCCAGTGCCGGTACGTTATGTTCCTGTTGGTATTGTTCAACGAGCTGGGAAAAAAAACCTGAATCTTCCGTCGCCAGGGTATCGGTGATGCGTTGCTTGAACCCGGCAATTCGCTTGTCATTGATCAATTCAGTGGAAGGAAGTTCCATTATGTCGATCTTCTGCCTGGTGGCCTTTTCAATGGCGTGCAGCATCCGTTTTTCACGCGGTGCGACAAATAGGATGGCATCACCCTGCCGGCCGGCGCGGCCGGTACGCCCGATACGATGGACATAGGATTCCGTATCGTAGGGAACATCGTAGTTCACGACGTGACTGATACGCTCCACATCGAGGCCACGCGCGGCGACATCGGTGGCAACAAGAATATCCAGCTTGCCGTTTTTTAAATGTTGAATGGTGCGCTCTCGCTGGTTTTGCGCAATGTCGCCGTTGAGTGGGGCCGAGGCATAACCGCGTGCCTCCAGTTTTTCAGATAACTCAGCAGTTGCGGTTTTGGTGCGCACGAACACCAGCATGGCGTCAAAAAGCTCGGCTTCAAGGATGCGGGTTAAGGCATCCAGTTTATGCATGCCACTGACCGGCCAGAAGCGCTGGCGAATGGTATCGGCCGTGGTGGTTTTAACCTTGATGGTAATTTCCACTGGCTCATTGAGATATTTCGAGGCAATACGGCGGATTTGCTGCGGTATGGTGGCCGAAAACAGGGCGATTTGTCTCTCCGGCGGAGTTTGTTCGAGTATCCATTCCACATCATCGATAAAGCCCATACGCAGCATTTCATCGGCTTCATCCAGCACCAAGGCGCTGAGCTTACCCAGCTTTAAGGTGCCACGGCGCATATGATCCATCACCCGCCCAGGCGTGCCCACCACCACATGCACGCCGCGTTGCAAGGCTCGGGTTTGGCCACGGTAATCCTGGCCGCCATAAATCGGTATGACATGAAAACCCTGCATGTGCGAGGCGTATTTCTGGAAGGCTTCGGCCACCTGGATGGCCAACTCGCGGGTAGGCGCAAGCACCAGCACCTGTGGGTCTTTTTGTTTTAAATCGAGATTGGATAGCAGCGGCAAGGCAAAAGCAGCGGTTTTACCGGTGCCGGTTTGCGCCTGACCCAGCACATCCCTGCCTTCCAGCACCAAAGGAATCGTTTGCGCCTGGATGGGTGAGGGAGTTTCATACCCCACTTCATCTAATACTTTTAGCAGTGGTTTCTTCAGCGCCATTTGATCAAACGCGGTTACGGTGTCGATAGTCATCATTTATACCTGAAATCGTTGGAATGCGTGAAACGCCAGGGGTTAACCGGTGAATTCATAGCCCCCGCCCGCTGAGAATCCGGGTCAAAGCCAGAAGGGCCGCACAGTGTAACGGTTTATGCGTTGTGTTGCATGCTTTCCTAGATAGCAATCGGTGCCTTGATGCCCGGGTGGCATTCATAGCCGATCAGTTCGAAGTCGTCGAAGGTGAAATCGAAAATATCGGATACGTCGGGATTGATATGCATCGCCGGCAGAGGATAAGGCTGGCGCGAGAGTTGTGTCTTCACCTGCTCCAGATGATTCAGATACAGATGGGCGTCGCCAAAGGTGTGGATAAACTCGCCAGGCCTCAGGCCGCACACCTGAGCAACCATCATGGTCAGCAGGGCATAGGAGGCGATATTGAACGGCACGCCAAGAAAGATATCAGCGCTACGCTGATAGAGCTGGCACGACAACCTGCCGTCCGCCACATAGAACTGGAAAAAGGCATGGCAGGGGGCAAGCGCCATTTTCCCATTTGCTACGTTCGCCTGTGGCGAAATCGACTCGTCCGGCAGATCGGCTACATTCCAGGCCGACACGATCAGCCGCCGCGAGTTGGGCCTCTCCCTGATCTGCTCGATCAGCCCCGTGATCTGATCGATATGGGCTCCGTTCGGGACGGGCCAGTTGCGCCACTGGCAGCCGTAAATGGGGCCGAGATCGCCGCGACCCGTCGCCCACTCATCCCAGATCGTCACGCCATTTTCCCTCAGAGAAGCGGTGTTCGTTTCGCCTTTAAGAAACCATAGCAATTCATGAATGATGGATTTCAGGTGCACCTTTTTGGTGGTGACGAGCGGAAAGCCTTTGGCCAGATCAAACCGCATCTGATGACCAAACACCGACAGCGTACCCGTGCCCGTGCGGTCTCCCTTGCTAGCCCCATGTTCCAGCACCTGCCTCATCAAATCCAGATATGGCTTCACATCACCCCCATGATTCGCGCGCGAAAACCCTGCCCGGCATGGCGGATGCCGTCTAGCACACAGTCCGCATTGTGTGCGAACTAGGGCCTGCTAACATACGGTCCATGCTTAGGGTCACCATTGTCATTGTTTTCCTGTTTCTCGCCTCACCTGCCATGGCGGAGGATCGGCCGTTTCCAGCACCTACGCCGGAAACAGCCTTGGATGAGGGGTCAAAACTGGTCGTGCAGCCGCCCTCGGTAACGTTCGATGAAACGGTCGAGGAGTCCGAAACACCGGAAATCCCGCTGGATCCGGTCACCAGGCGCTTTCTCATGATGGACATGGATGAATCGGCGACGATTTCCCGGGAGGAATATATTGACGCCGCCCTCACCCACGCCGCAGAGCGATTCGACAAAATCGACGCCAATGGCGATGGCGATGCTACGCCGGATGAATACCGCGCCTTCCGCCGCAGTAATCGTGAATGGTGGGCGCAACGCTTCCGTACCGAGACAGCGCCGGAAGCCAGCGAATAGCCTTTCAGCCCTTTCTTTTCGAAACTGGCCCCCGGCCCGGGGGCGGCTATCAACCTCAATCGTTGAACGCCTTGGACTCCATGATGCTTGCCGGGTCTTCGTGAATGATAATTTCCGCGTTGGGGTATGCGGCCCCAATTCGCGCCTCCACCTCGTCGGAAATGGCATGTGCCTGAACCAGTGACAGTTCATCATCCAGTTCCAGGTGCAGTTGAATAAAGACGGTGGTCCCGGACTTGCGCGTGCGCAGATCATGGATGCCACGCGCCTCTGGATGCTGCAAGACAATGTCCCTGATCCGCTGCCGGTCTTCATCGGGCAGCTCGTGGTCCATCAGCAATTGCGCTGCCTCATGACCGATCTCCCAGGCGCTGTGCAGAATATACAGGCTGATGGCGATGGCAAAAACGGGATCGAAGCCTGGCCAGCCGTAAGCGGTTAGCAGCAAGGCAGCAATGACGCTGGCATTGACAAACAAATCGGTCTTGTAATGAAGCGAATCGGCCCTGACGGCGCTGGAACCGGTTCTTTTCACCACATGCGTCTGCAAAGAGACCAGGCCCAATGTCGCGATGATGGAAAAAACCATCACCCAGATGCCAACAGCGACCACCTCAAGCGGTTGCGGATGCAGTAGCCGCTGAAAACCTTCCAACAACAGGAAAAATGCCGATCCGGTGATAAAGGCAGCCTGCCCCAGGCCGGCCAGCGACTCGGCCTTGCCATGACCAAAGCGGTGTTTGGCATCAGCTGGCTGCAAGGCATGGTGCACGGCCAGCAAATTGATGACGGAGGCCACGGCGTCGAGACAGGAATCGATGAGCGTGGCCAGCAGGCTGACGGCATCGGTCATGATCCATGCAGCCAGCTTGGCAACGATCAGAATCGCAGCGGTAAATACCGACGCATAGGTTGCCAGCCTCATGAGGCGGGCTGCGTCTTCACGGGGCAGCGAGGCGGACATGGCCACTATTGTGGACTGTCAGCCTGATTGAATAAAGGAGACGCTGACAAATGACCTTCCCTGGAATTTTTCAGAACGGAAAGCAAAAATGCGATCGATTCTGTCGGCGCCTCCCTATGCCGCTCGGAACCTCTTAGCTTTTCAGAGGTTCCTAAAACCGGGCAGAAAATGGTTATTTCAGCAGTTTCCGGATATCAGGCAGCGCTGCTTCGGCCGCCTGTCTCCCTGCGGCAATCGCCTCTTTGCCGCGGTAAAACTCCAGCAGACCGATGTCATCCACGCCCGGCCTAAGCATCAAATCAGGCGGACACAGCTGCTCGCGCAGGCGCACCAGGGCCCAGCTACTGACAATCTGTGACCGGCTCAGAACAGAACTGATACCCAGATCGGCAAATGCCTCCTCCTGACTCTTGCGCATGCGCCGGAATCCTTTGAACCAGGCGGAAAGTTGCGGCGCTTTTTCCAGAATTGGGCTTTGCAGCAACTCCTCCAACTTTTGCTCCCACTCCCGCTGGGGGCTTTCAGCCATTTCGGCCAGCCTACTGCTAAGCTGTACGTCAATCGCTATCACGGGTCCACCAAACAATGTTCTGGCGGCGTCGAATGGTACAGGATTGGCCACGCTGCCATCGACCAGCAGACGCTTGCCATAACGTACGGGTGACAGCAGCCCTGGAAAAGAAATGCTGGCACGCACGACCTGCAACAGATCGCCAGTATCAAGCACCATCTCTTCGCCGGTAACGAGATCGGTGGCGGTGGCCGCGTAACCCATCGCCAGCTGCTTGATGTTCAGTCCGCCAAGGTAAGGCTCAAGGTATTTGTGTATACCCTTGCCGGTGCTGATTCCGGCATCGGCGAAGTCCGGCGTGAAAAGCCTAAAAGTGGATATCCAGTCCATTTCACTGCCCAGCCTGATCATTTCATCAATGCTGGTACCGGCTGCGAGAAAGGCGCCAATCTCGGCTCCTATGCTGCTGCCTGTCACGGCGCGAATGGGAATGCCCTCGCGAACCAGCACCTCAATGATGCCGATATGCGACAGACCCCTGGCCCCGCCACCACCCAGGGCCAGCACAATGCCCTTTTTGCCTTTCATCTGTTACCTGTGAGGCGGGGAACGAAGGCTGGAACCCTGGTTCGATAAACCGCGTATTCTGGGTGTGTGGCCAGCATGCGCCGCTCCTCGAACTTCGAGCCAACAATAAAATAAGCGGCGATGGCCAGGAACAGATTCAGGCTGTCTAGGCTCTGCAACGGTGAAGCAAACATCATCAACATGATGCCTGTATACATTGGGTGGCGCAGACGCTTGTATATGCCGCGCTCGACAAAAGGCTCCAAGCTGTCGGGAAACGGCCGCAACCCGAGGAAGGCGGGCACGTCGATTGGCGCTAGTGATGCGAGAACAATCCACAGGCCAAGAGCCTGCAACGCATGCATTCCGGCGCGCCACGGCCAGTCTACGGCATACAATGCGCGATCCGGCAGCAGCGCCACAAAACCCAGCCACAGGGCCGTGGTAAACAGCCCGATACCCACGTAGACCAGGCGGTAAGCCCGCGGCGAGATGCCCATGGAATGCCATCCGGTTTTGCATACACGGCTTGCCAGCACGCTATGGATCAGCGCAAACAACAGGCCTGAAATCCAGATCGATTGCACCGGGTGAAATGAAATAATGTCGGGCATACGCCTAGCGTAATTCGACCATCGCTTATAGCAAGCCGGAACAAACTCGATTAAGCTGGGAAAATGATCGAGGATGACATCCGCTGGATGGATGGATGCGACACACAAGCCAGCGCTCAGACCAGGTGATTGATCATCCATCGACGGGAAAATGGCTCCGTTTCGGGCGACGGCAGCCTCCCAAAAGCTCTGTCAGCTAAATTTATGCATCCGATCCATTTTGTTCACTCCACAAATCATGACGCCCGCCCGGAAGGCAAGACCATCGATCTGATCGTGTTGCACGCCATCAGCCTGCCACCGGGCGAATTCGGCAGCCGCTATATCGAGGACCTTTTCCTGGGCGTCATTGACCCGTCAGCGCATCCGAGTTTCAAGGATTTGCGGGATATGTGTGTGTCGGCCCACTTCGTGGTGGATCGATCCGGCCACATAAGCCAATTTGTGCCGGTAAAACGCCGGGCCTGGCATGCCGGAGAGTCGGAATGGCAAGACAGGCCGTGCTGCAACGATTACTCCATCGGCATCGAAATGATCGGCGACGAAGAAAAACCTTTCACGCATGTGCAGTACCGCGAGACGTCCAGGCTGTGCCGGGTGCTCATGCAGCGTTTCCCCGATATCGGAAGGGATCGCATTGTCGGTCATTCCGATGTAGCCCCGGGCCGCAAATGGGATCCGGGCAGGCAGTGGGACTGGTCGCGTTTCAGGCGCTGCCTGGCAAGAATCCGCCATCTGGATATAGAGGTCGTATGATGAGCGAAGACCGCATTAACGAATGGAAACGCGCGTTCCCCGCATTGCAGGAGGCGAACGACCCCTCATGGCAACACGCCGCATCCATGGTGCAGCTGGCAACCGTGCCACAGGGTGCTGTGCTGTTCCGCGACGGCGATGCATGTAGCGGATATGTGATGGTGGTCGAGGGGTCCGTGCGCGTGCAGAAAATCGACCCTGAGGATCACGAAATCGTACTCTACCGAGTGGAGCAGGGGCAAACGTGCATGCTGACGACTACCTGCCTGCTGGGTGGCCAGGCATATCCGGCCGAGGGGGTGGCGGAAACCGAGGTGGCATTGGCCATTCTTCCTATCGGAGCGTTTGATGCCGCCATGGCGGCGCCCGAAGCGTTCCGGCGTTTTGTGTTCGCCGCCATTGGAAGGCGCATCAGCGATTTGATGCTGCTGATGGAGGATGTCGCCTTCGGTCGTATGGATGTACGCCTGGGCCGTCTGTTGCTGAAGTGGGTGCGGGAGCATGGCACACACCTCGATTGCACGCATCAGGAACTGGCTTTTGAACTGGGCACGGCGCGCGAGGTGGTTAGCCGGCTGCTCAAGAACTTTGAGCGCCGAGGTGCGCTCAGTCTGGGCCGGGGCAAAATCGAGGTGATCGACTCGGCCGCGCTGGCACATACAGCTGATTCGTAACAAAGTCACTGATACCTCCACGGCAAGCGACCATGCTTCAGCCAATACATCCGTAGGAGGCGTGTGATGAATCCCAATGTTGGAAGTGTGGACAAGATAATACGAATCGCAGCCGGAGCCGGCCTGATCAGCCTGGTGTTCATTGGACCTCAAACCCCGTGGGGCTGGATCGGCATCGTGCCGATTGCCACTGCATTGATCAGCTGGTGTCCGCTCTACACGATCATTGGCCTGAACACCTGCGCCAAGAAGTCAGCCTAGGCTACCGTTCGCAGCAGATCACCTGATAGCCGGCCGGTGCGCCATAGCCAGTCGGCAGCTAGGGTTCAGTGATGGAAGATGAATCGACAATCCGGCTGGGCGTCTTTTTAAGTGTGCTCGGCATCATGGCTGTGTGGGAAATCCTGATGCCACGGCGGCGACTTGGCGCCTCCAAGCCACGACGCTGGCTGGCGAACTTTGGTATCGTGGTGATCAATACCCTGCTGGTGCGCCTGTTGATTCCAGCAGGCGCAATGGGTGCGGCGGCGTTTGCCGAGGCCGAAGGCTGGGGCATTCTCCACATCATCGATCTGCCAGCCTTCGCCGCCATCGTTGCCGCTGTCGTTCTGCTCGATTGCGCTATTTACTGGCAACATGTGATCTTCCATGCCATGCCCGTCCTGTGGCGACTACACAAGATGCATCACGCCGACATCGATATCGATGTCAGCACCGGCCTGCGCTTTCACCCCATCGAAATCGTGCTGTCCATGCTCATCAAGATAGTCGTGGTACTGGCGCTAGGCGCGCCCATGCTGGCCGTGCTGATTTTCGAGGTATTGCTTAACGCCACGGCAATGTTCAACCACGGCAATATACGTCTGCCCTTGAGCCTGGATAAGTGGCTTCGCCTCGTCATCGTGACCCCTGATATGCACCGCGTACACCACTCTGTCCTGCGTAATGAAACGGATAGCAATTTCGGCTTCAATCTACCGTGGTGGGACCGCATATTCGGCAGTTACCGCCCCCAGCCGGCGGCTGGCCACGATGCCATGCAGATCGGCCTGCCGGAGTACCGCCAGACCAGGGGGCTTGCCTGGATGCTGGCGCTGCCTTTCCGCGCCCGGGATTGAGGACCCATGGATCGCATCCCCGAGCCGGAACTGATGGATGATGAGGAACAGGCCCAGGCCTATGCCGAGGCTGATTTTTCCGAGCCGCATAGCCGCTTTATCGAGCTATGCCAGTCGATTATTGGCAGCGGGGCCACCGGCTACGCGCTCGATCTTGGCTGCGGGCCGGGCGATATCGCCATGCGTTTCGCGCGCGCCTACCCCACCATGTGCGTGCAAGGCGTGGATGGCGCCCAAGCGATGCTTGATCGCGGCCTGGAGGTTCTGGCGAAGTTTCCGGAACTGTCAGATAGAGTGGAACTCATCCACGGTGTACTTCCTGGAGCCCGGCTTCCTCGGGAAACATACGATGTAATTATCAGCAACAGCCTGTTGCACCATCTGCACGATCCGCAGGTGCTGTGGCAAATGGTGAAACACTTCGGGAGGGCGGGAGCCATGGTGTTCATCATGGACCTGATGCGCCCGGACAGCATTGACGAGGCTGAAGCGCTGGTTGAAGCCTATGCCGCCGATGAGCCCGAAATCCTGCGGCGCGACTTCTACAACTCGCTATTGGCCGCCTTCAAGCTAGAAGAAGTCCGCGCCCAGCTGCAACGGGCGGGACTGGCAAACCTCATCGTGGAACAGGTGAGCGACCGTCACCTCACCATCGCCGGTCATTTACGGGGCTGACTGTTCGGCAGGTCTCCTGCCGAACAACAGGAAAATCACTGCCAGAGATAGATAACCAACGATAAACGGCCATGTGGTGTACGGTCCGTAGCTGTTTATGATGGCCGCATCGGTCACCTCAAAACCATGGATGATGCCGGTCGCGCTCAACGCCGCCGCCACCGCCGCCCAGACGGCGGCAAGCCGGAAACGCCCATCGATCAGGGCCACGGTCATGGCTGCCAGGATCATCGAGGTAAAGATAAAGCCGCGCTCCAGGGCGATCATGCCGGCGATCGGCAATTGCATTGCCAGAGGTTCCAGCCCGACCGAGCCCACCGATGCACCGGCCGAGCGCAAGCCGCTTTCCAGCATCAACAGGCCCCAGCCCGCCAGGGCCGGGATGAAGCCGACAACCACGGCCGGCGCATGTTCGCGCGGCGTGGCCTGAAATGCCTGGGCAGCGATGGTCATGCCGATCCACAGCAGAATGGCCGCGCCCGCTTCGATGGGAATCAGCGCGATGACGAAACCAACCAGGCCCAGGCAACACAGCAGGGTGATCGCCAGACCATTGGCCACTGAATAGCCATGCCCGGCCCCCATCGCCTTCCAGCCGGGGTGACCGATGTAGATGGTGGTGGGAAAGCAGCTGCCGAAGCAGGCGGCGGCGATGGTGCCCAGGCCATTGGCCGCCAACGAGGGGCGCACCGGATAATGATCGCCTGCCGCCTCGGCACTCTCCAGATTTTGCAGCGATCCCACCAAATTGAACAGGCCCATGGGCAGGATGACGGCGAGAAAACCCAGCAGCTCCGGCTGCGCCAGCGAACTGGCCAGTTCAAAAACCGCGGGCGTGGGCAGATGCAGGGACATGTCCATCGCCTCATACAGTGCGCCCGCATCCATGCGCCCCAGCGCCCAGGCCAGCGTTGTACCGAGCACGACCGCCGCCAGCCCCGCCGGCATGCCAAACGGCAGGCGTATGCGGCCGATGTATTGCAGGAAGATCAGGCCCAGGGGGGCCAGGCCGATCAAGGGATCGGCGAAAATGCGGAAGGTGAAATCCATGGAGATGAAGGTGATGGCGATGCCGGCCAGCGTCGCCAGCAGGGCGGCGCGCGGGGTGACGCGCTTGACCCAGCCGGCGATGAAAGCACCAGCGAATTCGATCAGGCCCGAACCCAGGCAGGCGGCCAGGCCCAATTTCCAGGCCAGATCCACATCGCCCGTGGCCTTCACCACCGGCAACATGACAAACAGGATGTAGGCGAACAACGACACCGTATTGATGCCATAAGGCAGCGCGGTGGCATCGGCCTGGCCGGTGCGGCGCATCAGGGCGCGGGCCTGAAGGGCGTAGAAGAGGTTGCCGAGCAAGAGACTGACAGCCACGCCGGGAAGGATGCGTCCGTACACCAGATCTCCCGGCATACCCAGCACATGCGTGCACAACACGACGATAAGAATCAGCTGGATCAGGTTGTCCACGAACAGGCCGAAAAAGCCGTCGAGATCGCCCCTGTGCCACCATGCGATGCGGGCCTGTGTATGCATGTTCGCCTCCCGATATGGCGCGCAAGCCTGCATGCAGCCGGTCAAAGATTCCACAGCATCACTGACTGCCGACGGCTCTAATAATTGGCCCCTGTCATCAATCGCCACACTGGCGCTTCAGGGTGGTTTGCAAGCAACACGAAACGCGTATAGTGCGGCGAATGCGTTTGGTGATGCTTGACACGGAAACAACAGGCCTGTCACCCGCCCGCGGCGATCGCATGGTCGAGATCGGCTGCGTGGAAGTCAGTAGCCGCCATATCCAGCGCGACAACAGCTTCCATCACCTGATCAACCCTGGACGCCCCATCCCGGAAGAAGTGGTTCGCATCCACGGCATTTCCGATGCCGATGTGGCCGGCAAGCCGTCATTCGGCGATATCGCAGGCGAGTTTCTCGAATTCATCGAAGGGGCAACGCTGGTCATCCACAATGCCGCCTTTGACCTCGGCTTTATCATGCACGAGCTGCAACAGGCCGGCCTGCCCAATATCCATGACGCGCCAGTGGTGGACACCCTGAGCCTGGCGAGAAACCGCCACCCGCATCAGCGCAACAATCTCGACGCCCTGTGCGACCGCTACGGCGTGGATCGCAGCCACCGCACCAAGCATGGCGCTTTACTGGATGCCGAGCTACTGGCCGAGGTCTACCTGGCCATGACCGGCGGCCGCCAGTTTACGTTGACCATGGAAGACAACAGCGTGCCGGCATCGAGTTTCGTGCAATTATCGCAAACCGCCGCCCAGCGGCAGGAAAAGGCGGAAACGGCGAACATCATGCGCCGCCCCATGCTCGATATGCCGGAAGAAGATCAGAAAGCCCATGAAGCCCTGCTTCAACGCGTGCACACCGAAAGCGGTCAGGCCCTGTGGATGCTACCGGTAGCGGAATAGCCTTTACTTCATGCGTCCAGCAAGGAAGGGCCTGAAACACCCTCCATCCTGAAAATTTCTCGTTACTTGCTTAAGGCGTAGCCAGCGACTCAATGTCGGCCAAGGCCGGAAACCATTCAATCATCCACGTGGCCAAAATGGTGAAGCTGCCAGTAAAAATAAGCACGCCCACCGTCATGAGCAACACACCGGAAACGATCTCAACCGCACGGAAATGGCGCTTGAACGCATGCATCCAGTGCATGAAGCGATCCATGGCCAGCGCCGCCAAAATGAACGGAATCGCCAGGCCGGCGGAGTAAATCGTCAGCAGTAGAATACCCTCGCTGACCTGCGACTGCGCCCCGGCTACGGCAAGGATGGCACCAAGAATCGGGCCAACGCACGGCGTCCAGCCAAAGGCAAAGGCCGCACCCAACACCAATGCACCAACCCCCCGGACGGCGTTAGCATCGGGGCTCAAACGTGCCTCAAACATCAGGAATGGAATGCGGATCAGGCCGGTATAATGCATACCGAAGACGAAAATAATGACACCCGCGACTTTCACCAGTATGCCCAGGTTGGCAAGCAACCAGCCGCCGAACACCGTGGCCGTGGCGCCCAGGGCGATGAATACCAGGCTGAAGCCGGCGACAAACCATAAAGACTGCACCAGCGCCCGCCATTTAAGGCTGCTGTCATCGCCTGCCCTCAGGGTGTCCACTTCCACGCCGCTGATATAAGAGAGGTAGGCTGGCACCAGAGGCAGCACGCATGGAGAAAGAAATGACAGCAGGCCGCCCAGCAGAGCGCCAAAATAGGTAACTTCAACCATTAAATATAGCTCCTGAATATATGCAGTTTAGATGCTAGCACGGATAAAAACGGTAACCCAAGGTACGGACGCCATGACCAGCTAGGCCAAACGCAGCTGATCCCGCAGCCAAGCACCGTAACCGTCCGACGCCTCAGCTGGGAACCATACGATTTCTGGAAGTTCGTAGGGATGATGCTCTTGCAGCCAGTCCAGCACCGCTTCGCGCATAGCCGCACTGGTTTTAATCACAAGAAAATACTCAGCTTCATGCCGCACGTCATCCTGCCAGCGATACCATGATTCACCAGCTGCCGATATTTGTACACATGCGACCAGTTCGGCCTTCACAAGGCCTTTAGCCAAGGATTGCGCTGCCTTATGATTATCGACGCTGGTCAGCACGATGCGGATATCGAAGGTCATCAATACAGACTAGCCTTCTACAAGCCATTTACCAAACTGCGGGCGCCAAACCGAATACTTGCCTGATCGGCGATTGGCTGCTAACAAGTGGCCTGAAACATTTCACCTCGGGAGACGCCATATGAGCGATGCCATCCAGTCCGCCTTAAACGAACAACGCCGCTTCGATCCGCCGGCTGAGCTCGCGGCCAGCGCCCACATTTCATCGCTTGAACAATATCATGCGTTGTGCCGGCGCTTCGACGAGCACCATGATGAAACATGGGCCGAGCTAGCGCGCGAGCACCTGAGCTGGCGCAAGCCCTTCATGCATGTGCTCAACAAAACGCACGCGCCCTTTTTCCGCTGGTTTGAGGATGGCGAGCTCAACCTTTCGGAGAATTGCCTCGACCGTCATGTGCAGGCGGGCCTGGGTGAGCGCAGCGCCATCATCTGGGAAGGCGAACCGGGAGAGGTGAAGCGCATCTCCTATGCCGAACTGCTGGAGATGGTGTGCCGGGCCGCCGGTGCGATGCGCGAGCTGGGCATCGAGCAGGGAGACCGGGTGATTATCTACATGCCGATGGTGCCGGAAGCGGCGGCGGCCATGCTGGCATGCGCCCGTATCGGCGCTACGCATTCAGTGGTGTTCGGCGCTTTTTCCGCCAAGGCCCTGCACGAGCGCATTGTCGATGCCGGCGCCAAACTGGTCATCACCGCCGATGGCGGCTGGCGGCGCGGCGAGGTGCACTCGCTCAAGCCGAGCGTTGATGAAGCACTGAAGGGCTGCGACAGCGTACGCCATGTGTTGGTCGTCCGTCGCGGTGGCAATGATGTGAATATGGCGGCTGGACGTGATATCTACTGGCACAAGGCCCTGGCCGTACAGCCGGCTTATTGCGAGCCGGTTGCGGTGAACGCCGAGCATCCGCTGTTCATCCTTTACACATCCGGCTCCACCGGCAAACCCAAGGGCATCGTCCATTCCACCGGCGGCTATCTGTTGTGGGCCAGGCTCACCATGCACTGGGTGTTTGACTTTAAGCCGGAGAGCGACGTGTTCTGGTGCACGGCCGACGTTGGCTGGATCACCGGCCACACCTACACGGTGTATGGTCCGCTGGCCTGCGGCGGCACGACGCTGATGTATGAAGGCGTGCCGACCTACCCCGATCCCGGGCGGCTGTGGAAGATATGCGCCGATCATGGCGTCACGGTGTTCTATACCGCGCCCACCGCCATCCGCGCCCTGATCAAGGCGGGTGACGAATGGCCGGCCAAACATGATCTTTCCGCCCTGCGCATCCTTGGCACGGTGGGAGAACCGATCAATCCCGAAGCCTGGATGTGGTACCACGACAATATCGGCGCCAAAGACTGCCCCATCGTCGATACCTGGTGGCAGACCGAGACCGGTGGCCACATGATCGCGCCGCTGCCCGGCGCCACGCCGACCAAGCCCGGCTCGGCCACCCTGCCGCTGCCCGGCATCTCAGCCGCGATCATGGATGGCGAGGGCAAGACCATGCAGCCGGACGAGGGCGGGCTGTTGGTGATCACCCGGCCCTGGCCTTCCATGCTGCGCGGCATCTGGGGCGACCCCGGGCGCTACGAGGAAACCTACTGGCGCAAGTTCGATGGCCGCTATTACTTCGCCGGCGACGGCGCCCGCACGGACACCGATGGCTATTTCTGGATCATGGGCCGTGTGGATGACGTGCTCAATGTGTCCGGCCACAGGCTTGGCACCATGGAGGTCGAGTCGGCTCTGGTATCGCACGGTGCAGTCGCCGAAGCCGCCGTGGTCGGACGTCCGCACGACGTAAAGGGCGAAGCCGTCTGCGCTTTCGTGGTGCTGAAGGCAGTGCCGGATGACGCGAAGACATTGGCCGCCGAGTTGCGAGCACATGTCAGCGCCGAGCTTGGCCCCATCGCCAAACCGGATGACATCCGCTTTGCCGACAGCGTGCCCAAAACGCGCTCCGGCAAGATCATGCGCCGCCTGCTGCGAGATGTCGCCGCCGGCCGTGAGATCGATCAGGATACGTCCACGCTGGAAGACCAAAAGGTCGTCACCCAGCTACAACAGGGCGAACCGGTATAGCCATGGCACTCGAATACTTGCCTGGTGCTGGGCAATCGCCCAGCATGCGCCCGCATTCGTTCAGGATGTAGCCACCCAGGAAGACTGATTGGAGCTTTCATGACCATTCGAACCAGATTTGCGCCGTCTCCCACCGGCATGCTGCATATCGGCGGAGCGCGCACGGCGCTGTTTTCGTGGCTCTATGCCAGGCGCTCCCAGGGCAAGTTCTTGCTGCGCATCGAAGACACCGACCGCGAACGATCAACTGAAGAAGCCACGCAGGTCATCCTCGATGGGCTGAAGTGGCTGGGACTGGACTGGGATGGCGATCCCTTGTTCCAAAGCGACCGTAAAGCGCAACATGTGACGGCGGTGGAAAAATTACTCAATGATGGGCGCGCCTACCGCTGCTATTGCTCCAGGGAAGAATTGGACCGCATGCGTGAAATGCAGCGCATCGAGGGCAAGAAGCCAATGTATGACGGCCGCTGCCGGCACCGACAGGATCATCCCAAGGATGCGCCATGCGTCATCCGCTTCGCTTCGCCTGATGATGGCTCGACCTTTGTGCGTGACCAGGTGCTCGGCGATGTGGAATTCGCCAACGAGGAATTGGATGACCTGATTATCATGCGCTCGGACGGCACGCCGACCTATAATCTGGCGGTGGTGGTGGATGACGCCGATATGAGCATCACGCATGTGATCCGTGGCGCGGATCATTTAAACAACACGCCACGCCAAATTCAGCTCTACCATGCGCTCGGCCTGCCCGTGCCCCAGTTCGCCCATATTCCGCTGATTCATGGCCCCGACGGCGCCAAGATGTCCAAACGCCATGGGGCTGTGGCGATTACCGAATACAGGCAGGCAGGCTATCTTGCCGATGCAGTGGTCAACTATCTGGCGCGGTTGGGCTGGTCGCATGGCGATGAGGAAATATTCAGCCGCGAGCAGCTTGTCGAACTGTTCGACATCGCGCAGGTGGGTAAAGCCGCCGCCCGTTTCGATCAGGCCAAGCTGGATTGGCTGAACGGCCAATATCTGCGTGACGCCGCGCCGCAATCGCTTTGCGCAGAAGTGATGCAACGTTTGCGCGAATCGGGCGTAGATGGGGGCAATGGCCCGGAACTCGCGGGCGTCATCGCCGCCTTGCAGGAGCGCAGCAAAAACCTGACGGATCTGGCTGCCGGTGCAGTGATGTTTTACGCGGCACCCGAATCCTTTGAGGAAAAGGCGGTGAAAAAGAACTTCAAGGATGACACCTGGAGTCTGCTCGAGGGCTTTGTAAGCCAGGCGGAAGCCTTAAACGGCTGGGACAAGGAGGATATTCACCGTCTGCTGGAAAGCTGTTGTGAGCAGGCGGAGGTGAAGCTCGGCAAACTGGCGCAGCCGATTCGAATCCTGGTGGCTGGCGTGCCGGTTTCACCACCCATCGACACAACCCTGGCGCTGCTCGGCAAGGCCGAGAGCCTGGCCCGTATCCGTCGTGGCATTACTAGCCTGCAAGAGAAAGGCTTGCCTACTGCTTGAGTTTGCATGGCCGCCCAGTAAGATTCGGCGGCAAGAAAATCGCCGGCGTAGCTCAGTTGGTAGAGCAGCTGATTTGTAATCAGCAGGTCGTAGGTTCGACTCCTATCGCCGGCTCCATTTAAAACAATGGGTTATGCAATTCATGTGTAATCCATTATTACTGAAATAATAATTAAATATTAACTAAGGTTAGCTTCTAAGCCGCTGAATCAAGGCTTAGATTCATATGATATAGCTCGGTCAAGCCTGGAGTGGCTCCCCAATCAGGGCATATGTGGGCACTAGATGGAGAAGCTGCTATTACCTTGATTGCGAATGCCTGCTTTCGGCCATAACCGGACATTCGAGTCGGTTAAGTTTTTGAAGCAAAAAAGGGCCTGTAATAGCAGGCCCTTGATATGAATGGTGGAGACAGCGCAGGCACCAGCGTGTAATGCCGGGCTGTAAAATGTTGGCCCCGACAAACAGCGTGAACCAGAGCTAGGTCGGCTCGGCGCTATAGGCAGTAGAAGCCAACAACGTCACCGGAAGTGGTTTATTCAACATTGAAGACTCCTTTTCTATAGTTTCGGTAGAGTAATACAGATATCACAACCCACACTGTGGAGCGCAAAGTCATGGCAGCAACCGTACGGGTTTCATATGCACCTTCCGCAAGCACATGCAGTCCCAATGCAACGAACACCAGCAATGTGGATATTGCAATCAGCAGCGCCAGCCAGACCGACCACGATTTGCGAGCAGCTATGGCGATACCAGCAACCAGATAAGCGAAGCCAGCCATGAAATTAAACCAGAGTACGAACGCCACATAATTACCTGCCGCCACCCGATAGCTCTCATCGCCAAACAATACCTGTCCGCCGGACTTAATCGTCATTAGTCCAAACAGCACAGCAACTGATGCAACAAGCCACATTATTATTTTACTGGTGGTTGTACGCCCTTGTTCTGACATATTCCGGAACCCTTAGCTTTCACAGGTGCCGCAGGCACCGCCAGGCTTCACACCCAGCTTGATCAGAATCTTTTCCATCAGGCACCACTTGGTAATGCCGGACTGAAAGAGATTGATCCCGACAAACAATGTAAACCATAGCCAGGTAGGCTCGGAAATCTGCACACCGTTATAAATCGAACTTAGAATGGTCGAAAGCATGATGAATGCTCCTGCCACAATGTGAATAACTCTCTCGGTTGTCATGTTGTTCTCCACTTCTTGGTTTCGGGAAGCTGATACATTTCATGGCAGGTAATGCAATTGTTCATGGTGTTGGCGAAGACCAGTTGGATATCCTTGGCAGGCTTGCCCTCTTTTGCCATTTTAGCGATGTCGTCAAAGGCATAGTGTGTACCGAAGCCCAACTTCTTAAATTCCAGTGGCAACTTGGCCCGCAAGGCAAAGTCCACGGTAGCAATCGCTCCGCTCCCTAGCGGTGTTGCTGCATCTTCAACGGTTTTCAGATCCTCATTGGCCAGTGCCCCAACGATGACTTGGCTCGCCTCAAGCAGGAGTCGCATCTCCTCTAAAACGGCGATACGTTCTGCCGGTTCCAGTATCACTGCGGTACGGCCATCATCACCTTCTGCCGTACTTCCGATCACAATCACTTTTACGCCGATACCGACAATGACTGCAAGCAGCAGGCCAATGGCGATCCAGTGTGGGAATGTTTTTTTCATGTTCTACTCCTTATTATATATTCCGTAATTTTCTTCAAAGCGCTGATCGTGATCTCTTGGTGCTCATCGGGAATCTCCGCCAGCACCTCCTTCTGAAACTGATCAACCACCACCATCAATCGTTTAGTTGCTAGCGCCCCTTCTTTGGTCAGGTGAATGCGGAAGAACCTGCGATCACTTGAATCAATCCTTCGCTCAATCAATGATTTATTAACCAGTGCATCAAGCCTGCGAGTAATAGTGGTTTTATCGCGCATCATCAGTCTGGCAATCTGTACCTGAGATAGACCGTCCTGCTTCCACAGCCTGAAGAGAATGCCGAAATCTTGTGCCGATAATTTGTGGCCACTATCCAGAAATCGCTTCGCCACCTCTTCACTCATCACGTACGCGGTACGATTCACATAAAAACCAATGGCGCGTTCAAGTTCGAAATTATCTGCCTCATCTCGCATAGAACCTCCAGCAACAAATCGAATGGTATATGCAACAGTTGTTTAATACATCTATATAAGCAAAATGGGAGATCGTAGACTGGAGAAGCCTTTCTTGTCGGACAGCTTTATGATCAAGATGAAAGGAATGAATGTCCGCTTTGGATCGAAAGAAGTCATTCGCCTATAGCGCATTAGGCTGTAAACGACTACCTGCTTTCGAAAACTGAGCAAGATGGATGATTGTTAATACTTGCGACCGCAACAGTTAACCCTTTGGTGCATACATCTCATATATTTGTGCTTCAGTTAGCTTCTTGGTTTTATCTGCAAAGGTGTAGTATTCCGGCTTTCTATCGATAAATACTTGAAGTCCAAATTCCAGAGTTGCCGAGTCTCCAAAAAACCCAACTGGAATCTGGTACTCTTGTGAGCCTTTTAGTCGATAGAATAAGTGTGTTCCACACTTCTTACAAAAGCCACGTTCCGCCCATTTAGATGAGTTAAATACAGCTACAGATTCTTCCCCTTCTATCTGAACGTTCTTGCCACAATCAACTGCCAGCAAGGGACCTCCACCCCACCGCCTACACATTCCGCAATGACATGCAGAAAACTGTTGCTCCATTGTTCTTGCGGCAATCGTGACAGCTCCGCAAAGACAAGAACCTGCGGTAGGTGTTAAATCATTCATACGGCCTCCCTCTATATCTGAATGATCGCTTTGGATCGTAACTGGTCATGTCTCTTTACGGCCACGAGCTGACTTTCATCTCGCCGCCCACGTAAGGCACACCTATGATAGTCACATGAACAGAAAACTTGAAATTCGTGAAAGTCGGCCCTGTGACGCGACTGGGATCGAAAAACTGTATGTTGACGCCTTCCCTGACGAGAATCTGTTACCGCTTGTAAGGGAACTTTTGAATCTTAGGCAGAGCGTTCTCTCGCTTGTTGGGATACGTGAAAATGTGGTCGTGGGGCATATCAGCTTCACGTTTTGCAATGTTGACGGAGGGATAGATAAGGTCGCACTTTTGGCTCCGCTGGCGGTAGATCCCACTTTACATAAACAGGGGATCGGAAGTGCGCTGGTTCATTCTGGCTTAAAGCAGTTGGAAAACGCTAAAATTGGCTATGTCTTTGTTCTCGGCGACCCTGCTTATTACAGGCGCTTTGGATTTAAGACAGAAGACAAAGTCGCCACACCATATCCTTTGCCGATAGAATGGCGTGAAGCATGGCAATCTATCAAGCTGCGCGATGTAGAAGCGTCTCTTGATGGGATGCTGTCTGTGCCAGGGCCATGGCGTCAAAATGATCTCTGGGCTCCTTGAACCACCTATTTGCCCAATCTCTCAAGAAACATACATACATCAATAAATTTCCGCTTTGGATCATTAGCGGAAGTGGGCCTCGCACTCCCGGCGCGTCCACCATCCTGCCGAAAGCGGAATGATGGATACCCCCATCAGCTATTGAGTGAACTTCCTGCTCGGTGCTTTTCGTGAACGTCCGCTTTAGGAAAAGGGGACGCTACCCTTTTCCCTCTCACGTGCTGTCTGGATGGCGGCCTATGGTTTGCCGCTGAACCCTGTTGTTGACATATGAAATGCTTCGCACCGTTCGCTGTGATGCGTAGCTATAAGCCACGCAATTTTCCATATTGGACAGGGATCGGCTGTTTATCGGAGGGGAAATGCCATCTATATATATTTTGGCGAATTTGACCCATATTAATGCAATCATTCGGCTCCTTGCGAATAATCGCCAGCATCAGGCATAAAAACGGGATTTTATATGGAACTGTTAACCGCACGCCCCGAATTAAAAGAACGCTCCGGCATCACGGGAGCCGAGCTCGACGCGCAGCATAAGAGGCTGTTTGATATGGCCGACGAGTTGCAGAATGCCATGCATCAGGGCGGAGGGGACGCCATCCTGCACGAGCATCTCGCTGACCTGATCAACTTCACTCAGGCGCATTTTGGGGCGGAAGAGCAATCCATGCGAACGCACGACTATCCGGGGCTCGCCCCGCACAAGTGCGAACACGACCGTTTGCTCCAGCAGATTGTAAACCTTCAAAGCCAGATGCAGGCGGGTGAGCAGGTTTTTTCCATGGACGTCATTTATTTCCTCAGATACTGGATCATGAATCATGTAAGCAATTCTGACGGAGCTTATGACGCCTACCTGGGGCGTATAGAACTGTAAGGCGGCCTTATCCCAAGCAGGTATCTCTCTTTGTAAAAATATTTTAATATTTTCAGCTTTGATTAAGCATCAGTTGCTAACTTGCCTCACATGATAGGGGAGAAAGATATGCAAATGCTGGCCTTAGAGAATGGCAGAGCTGGAGCACATATGGAAACATTACACTCATACCCTGGAATGGAATCGCAAAGCAGCGATAGTGCGGACGTGGATCGCGAGCACTTGAAACTGATCGATATCGCCAATGAACTGCACGAAGGCTTGCGCAATGGCGACAACGAACAATCGCTGAGCCGCAAATACAATACCCTGGTTGATTATTCTCGCAGGCACTTCGCAGAAGAAGAGCGGATCATGCTGGAATGCAGCTATCCACTGTATTGGCAGCACAAACAGGAGCACGATGATCTGATGCAGCGCGTGGTGGATATCCAGGATCGTATCTATAAAGGCAAAGCAGAGTTTTCCATCGAGTTGGTCTACCTGTTAAGGCACTGGTTCACGCACCATGTGTTCGGCGAAGACCGAAGCTATGATCACTTCCTGCACCAAGAGGCCGCCTAGCCGCCAGCTGTTTTCAGCCTGGATCGTCTGGCTTACGCTTCTCAATCCAGGCAAGCAGCTGCGCTTCGTCGACCACATCCACCCCGATCTCGCGCGCCTTGGCGAGCTTCCCACCCGCATTGGCCCCCGCCACCACATAGTCGGTCTTTTTCGATACTGAGGAAGCTGGCGTCGCACCCAGAGCGCGCAAGGCTTCCTGGGCCTGCTGGCGCGTGATCCCCGTCAGGCTGCCCGTGAGCACCACGGTTTTGCCACGAAGAAAATGATCGGCTTCACCTGCACCCTGCATTCGTGGCGGCCACACGCCACGCGACTTCAGGGCATCCAGCACTCGCTGATTATGCGGTTCATCAAAAAAGGATATCAGGCTGGCGGCGACCTCCGGGCCAACGTCCGGCACTTCCTGCAATACCTCGCTTTCGGCATCGATGATGGCCTCCAGGCTTCCAAGCTGGACAGCCAGGGCAGCAGCCGTGGCCTGGCCGACATGACGGATACCAAGGGCGAACAGAAAGCGGGGCAAAGCCCGCCTGCGACTGTCAGCAATGGCGGCAAGCAGGTTGCTCACTTTTTTTTCTGCCATGCCTGGAAGGCCTACAAGTTCTTCCTTAGCTCCCTCCAGCACATAAATGTCGGCGATGCTTTGCAACAATCCGGCATCGACGAGCTGGGCCACGATTTTCTCGCCCAGCCCTTCAATATCCATGGCCGTGCGCGATGCGAAATGGCGAATGCGCTCCTTAAGCTGTGCAGGGCAGGACAGACCGGCGGCGCATCTGAGCGCTACTTCATCCTCAATGTGCATGGTATGCGCTCCGCATGACGGGCAAAAAACCGGCGGCTCTGGAGACGGCTGTCTACCGTCAGCAGAGGACAAGACCCGGATGATTTCAGGAATCACATCGCCGGCACGCTGTACCAACACCTGATCGCCAGGGCGCACATCCTTACGCTGCAATTCGGCCACATTGTGCAGCGTGGCGCGGGATACGCTTACGCCGCCAACACTAACCGGACGCATGATGGCCACCGGCGTGATCACGCCGGTGCGGCCGACCTGCCACTCGATATGGATGACCACGGTTTTTCCCTGCTCGGCTGGAAACTTTCTCGCCAGCGCCCAGCGCGGAGAACGCGCCACGGCGCCAAGCAACGCCTGCACGGGCCGCTCGTTGACCTTGCATACAACACCATCGACTTCATAGGCAAGGCTACCTCTCCCTGCCTGCGCCTCTCGATAGTGCGCCAACACCGCATCGATGTCTGGCAACGCCTGCTCATCCTGAACGGCAAAACCAAAACACCGCAGGCGCTGCAATATCTCACGTTGCGTATGGCCCAGTTCCTCACCACCCCGCCCCGCGCCATAGGCGAAGAACCCCAGCGGACGCTGGGCAGTGATGCGCGCATCCAGCTGCCTTAGGGAGCCCGCGGCGGCGTTCCTGGGATTGGCAAACACCTTCTGACCCTGCTCTTCCTGCCGCTCATTCATGTGGGCAAAGTCTTGTTTTCGGATATACACCTCGCCGCGCACCTCAAGCCATGCCGGCGCATCACTGGGTAAATGCCATGGAATATCGGATTCGATGGTTCGGATATTGTCGCTGACGTCCTCGCCCGTAGCGCCGTCACCACGCGTGGAGGCAAAATCGAGGTGGCCTTCGCGGTAACAGAGATTAACCGCCAGACCATCGACCTTGGGCTCGGCAATATAGCTGAAAGGCTGATCCCCCAGGCTCTGGCGAATGCGCTTGTCAAAGGCCAGCATTTCCTCGTCTGAAAAGGCGTTGGCGAGGGAAAGCATGGGTTCGCCATGCTGGCGAGGAGTAAAGGCAGTTGATGAAGGCGCGCCGACCAGCCGGGTGGGCGAATCCTCCGGCACGGGCAGTCCGGACTCACGCTCCGCCTGCTCGAGCTGGCGCAACAGGGCGTCATACTCGGCATCCGGGATAATCGGATCGTCGAGCACGTAGTAGCGGTAATTATGATCCTTGAGCTCGGCGCGCAAGCTGCGCAAACGGCGCTCGCTCGCCTGGTCAGTCACCAGACTAAGCTTTCTCCGCCAGAATGGCCTCGATATCGCGCATCACATTGGGCGACATCCAGTCGATCGCGCCGATTACATGCCGGCGCACCACCCCCTTGTGATCAATCAGGAAGGACTCCGGATAACGGAATACGCCATAGGTGCGCGATGTGTTGCTCTCGGCATCATGCAACACTTGGAAAGGCAGATTGTACTCGCGCACGAAACCAGCCAGCGCCTGCGAATCTTTGTCGACGGAAATCGCCACGACGCGAAGCCCGCGCTTGGCCATGGTCTGGTGCAACTCGGCCATGGATGGCATTTCCTGACGGCATGGTGGACACCATGTGGCCCAGAAGTTGAGCAACACCACGCTGTCCTTCGGCATGGTGAAAGTCTGACCAGCCAGATTGGGCAACACATAGTCTGGCGCCGCATCCCCTTCGGCCACGCGTTTCTGTGAACTGGGGAGCACGAACCAGGCCATCAGGCCCACGCATATAATCACGGCACCCATCAACAGCCAGCGTTTCAGCATGAAACGTCTCCCAGGAAAACATGCATCGGAGTGCACATGCCAGGCGACAAACGCATGCCGACTGGAAAAGCGGCCTGGGTCATCACTGCCGCGAGCCTGCCGCAACCAGTCTCTCGCGCTCCAGGCGCAAGCGCAGAGCCTGTTCATCCAGGCGGTGTTTGAAGGCCTTGCGGCCATTGATGAGGATTACCGGCACATCGTGACCGTAGCATGTTGCCAGAGACTCATCCATATCGACGTCGATTTCCCGCCAATGGCACACGCCATCCTCAGCCACGCGCTTCACGACATCCTTGGCCTCCACGCACAGGCAACAATCGTGGCGCGACATCACCTCTACGACAGGCAGCGCCTGCATCACTTGTCTCCGGAGGGGGCGCGCATAACGATAAACACCTGGTCGCCATCACGCTCAATCATGAGCTGCAAAACGTTTTCCTCATCCATATCCTGGGTGTGCTTTTTGAAATCCTCCGTGTTGTTCACCGCATGGCGATTGACCCTGAAGATAATATCACCCTGCTCTATGCCAGCCCGAGCCGCCGGCGAGCCGCCAGCCACACGCCGCACCACCACGCCCTTCTTGCGCTTGGTATCCAATTCCTCGGCCAGTTCCTCGGTGAGATCACTCAAGGCAAGACCCAGCTTGGCGCGGGATTTATCGCCTGCTTTGGCGACGACCTCGTCTTCCGGCATGGCCTCGACGGTCACGGTCAGCGTCTTGCGCTTGCCATCGCGGATCAGTGCGATTTTCACCTTGTCGCCCGGTTTGTGGCTGGCCACGCGGATGGGCAGGTCGTGCACGCGCTTAATCTTGTCGCCATCAATGGCCACGATCACGTCGCCAGCCTCGATACCGGCCTTGTCCGCGGCGGAGTCGGCCTCCACACGGCGCACCAGAGCGCCATTCGAATCCGGGAGATCCATGGCCTTCATGACATCCTTGCTCACCTCCTCGATGTAGACGCCAAGCCGGGCGCGGCTGACCCGGCCGGTCGCGCGCAATTCGTCCAGCACGGGCTTGGCCAGCTTGATGGGAATGGCAAAGCCGATGCCCACATTGCCGCCGCTACGCGAAATAATGGCAGTATTGATGCCCACGAGTTCACCCTCGCTGTTAAACAGCGGACCGCCCGAGTTGCCTGGGTTGATGGAGGCGTCGGTCTGGATGAAATCGTCGTAGGGCCCGGCTCCGATCACGCGGCCCTTGGCCGAAACGATACCGGCCGTCACCGTCTGCTCCAGGCCGAAGGGATTGCCAATAGCCACCACCCACTGGCCTACGCGCAACGCATCCGAATCGCCCAGCTTCACCGCTTTGATGCCGTTGCTGTCGATCTTCAGCAAGGCCAGATCAAGCTTGGCGTCGGTGCCGACGAGTTCGGCCTCGTATTCATTGCCGTCACTGGCGGTGACAATGATTTCATCGGCGTTTTCCACCACATGGTTGTTGGTCACCACATAGCCCTCTTCGCTGATAATGAATCCGGAGCCCAGCGAATGGCGCTCCCTGGGCGGCACGGGCATATTGCGGAAAAACTCGCCAAAAAAGTCCTCGAAGGGGGAGCCTGGAGGGAATCCCGGCGGCATGCCTCGATGCTGACTCTGACGCGCGACCTGGGTGGCGCTGATATTCACCACCGAGGGTTTGCTCTTTGCTGCGATCTCGGAGAAATCCGCCGGCATCGACATCACCACGCCCGGCAGGGCAAACACAAACAACAGCACCACGGCAAAAAAACGACTGACCATCAATGACTCCTTTACTCGCTGAGAAAATAGGATTTTACGAACGGCGGCGTATTTAACCGATTCGACATGAAATGGAAATGAAACAGCGCTATGTCAATCCTAAAGAGATCGCGCCAGGATAGGCATGGCCTTAAGCCTTGCCAAGATGGCCATCGCATACTCTATGCCCATTGCCCTATGCCTCTGTTTCACACAAACAGTTTACCGACATCCACTGTAAAGAGTAAGCTGGGATTTTGTAAATTTGCCGAAAAAATTTAGCCCTAGTGATGTGAGCTAAACATGCCACCTTCGAAACAGCACACATTTGATTATCTTGTGATTGGCAGCGGAGCCGCGGGTCTGCTGCTGGCCCTGAAGCTGGCCGACGCCGGCCGCGTGGGCCTGATCAACAAAGGCGATTTCAGCGACTCCAACACCTACCGCGCCCAAGGCGGTATCGCCGGCGTCATGGACGCGGCCGACTCCTTCGAAGCCCACATCGCCGACACCATCGACGCCGGCGCCGGCCTGTGCCATGACGACGTCGTTCGCACCGTCATCAATCGAGGCGGCGATGTCATCCGCGAGTTGATCGAACTGGGGGCGATATTCGACACCGAAGCCGGGCAATTGCACCTAACGCGCGAAGGCGGCCACAGTCGCAGGCGCGTGGCGCACGCCAAGGACGCCACCGGCCGCGCCATTGGCGAGGCCTTGCGCGCGCAGGTAGCCGATCATCCGCGTATCCACTGCCTGCGCCGGCATATGGCAATTGATCTCATCACCGAACATCATCTGGGCTGGCACGGACGCAAGACCGATCGCTGCCTAGGCGCGTATGTGATGACGCCGGACGGCGAGGTGATAACCATTGCTGCCGCCCACACCATTCTTGCCGCCGGCGGCACGGGTAAAATCTATATGTTCACCTCCAACCCGCATGGCGCCACGGGCGACGGCATTGCCATGGCCTGGCGGGCGGGAGCCGCCGTCATGAACCTCGAATTCATGCAGTTTCATCCCACCTGCCTGTACCACCTTGAGGAAGGCAGCCTGCTACTCACCGAGGCCCTGCGTGGCGAGGGCGCGCAACTGGTAGACGGCAGCGGACGCCGATTCGTGTTCGACTATGATGAGCGCGGTGAGCTCGCGCCGCGCGATATCGTCGCCCGCGCCATTGACCATGAAATGAAAAAAACGGGTGCGGACCATATGTATCTCGATGCACGGCCGCTTGGCGTCGAAAAAATCGAGACGCATTTCCCCAACGTCCTGCAAAGCCTGTTGCCGCTGGGCATCGATATGCGCGAATCGCCCGTTCCCATCGTGCCGGCGGCGCATTACATGTGCGGCGGCGTGCGCAGTGATCTTGCCGGACGCACCAATATCGAGCGTCTGCATGTGATTGGAGAATCGGCCTGCACCGGCCTGCACGGAGCCAACCGCCTGGCCAGCAATTCCCTGCTTGAGTGCCTTGTCATGGCGGACTTCTGCGCTGAGACATTGGCAAACGCCGAAAAGGATCCTTGTGAAAGCCTGCCGCTGTGGGACGCCAGCGGCACAGTGCCGGAATACGACCGGGTGCAGATCAAGCAAAACTGGGATGATATCCGCTCGGTTATGTCCAGTTACGTCGGCATCGTCCGCTCCGACAAACGCCTGCGCATGGCCCGCCGCCGCGTTGCCCTCATCCGTGAGGAAATCGCTTCCTACTACTGGCAACACCCCGTCGGGCGCGATCTGATCGAGCTGCGCAATCTGGCGCTGGTCGCCGATCTCGCCATTCGCTCGGCGCAGCAACGCAAAGAATCGCGCGGACTGCACTATTCCACCGACTATCCCGACATGTTGCCTGAGGCCCGCGACACCATTCTGACACCGGGAGATCTACCGTGACCGCAGACGCGCGTTGCCTGCTGGTCAGGATTGCCGGCCGCGTGCAGGGCGTGTGCTTTCGCCATTATGCCAGTCAGGAAGCAGAGCGGCTGGGCATTACCGGCTGGGTAAAAAATGCGCCAAATGGCGATGTTGAGGCGCTGATCTGTGGCAACGGTGAACAACTGGCAGCCATGCAGGTCTGGCTGGCCCGTGGCCCGTCCATGGCGCAGGTGGAAAACATGCATGCCGCTCCGGCCGAACTGTGCGAGATGCCAGTTTCATTTCGCATCTCGTTCTAGCGTAGCTTCATGTGGTATGAAGGTCGAATCATTCGATTCATTTTCATTTAATTCTTGCGAGTGGAGAATGTCATTCATGAAAATATTTCTCGTGCTTATTTTGTTTTTTTTATTGGGGCTGCAACTTGCCCAGGCCGAAGAAGCGCATCGGAATGAATCGGCGCCAGCGCCGGAAATCAAAGAGGATTCCGTTGCGGGATCTCCAGTGAAATGCAAGCGATGCCACGATTTCGGCTCCAAGCATATCCTCGGCCCTTCACTCGCCGGTGTGTTTGGCCGCAAGGCGGGGGCGAGCGATTACATGCGATACAGCGATAGTTTGAAGGGCACCGATTTTGTCTGGACGGAGGGAAACCTGAGAACTTTTCTCCGCGATACCAAGACAGCTATCAAGGAACTCACCGGCGATGAGCATGCGCAAACCCGAATGCCTCCGCTAGAGATGTCCGATGCTGAAATAGACGAGGCCATTGATTTTCTGAAAACCCTGCGATAAGAGCTAGCATCTCGCGTAACCGGACGGCTTTGGTGCATAGCAAATAAACCGGCCCATGTTACGCAATTGATATACGATTATTAGCTACGTATCGCTGGCAGCCAGGTCCTCTAAGGTTTCTAATCTTCGAGCAATCGGTGCATAGCCTATGGCTGTTTTAGGAAGCCCCCTTCTTCCCGGCTTCCGGTTCCGCCGTAGCTTCCTCGGCAGTGGCTTCACTTTCCCCAGCAGCCTCGGGTATGGTCTTCACCTCGCCGGCTGGCTTGCATAGAAGGAAGCAATTCCTTCAATGATTGCGTCACTGTGAGGCAAGCTAATTTTGTGCATCATGGAATTGCCGCGATTATCATCGCGGTACGCCCTGAGGGCCTTAATGAGATAGGCCATGTTTTGTCCGCGAAGTTTTGGAACAACCAGTGCGGGATTGTCGATGCCAGGGCCATGGCAACGGTCGCACAGCTCGGCCAGTTTCTCTGTGGCAATGGGTTTTTCAAACTCAGCTATTTGGGGTTTCTGAACCGCATAATATGCGGACAGGTTCTCGATATCCTTATCGCTCCCATCGGCGACGGCTCCATGCATCACATCATGCTTGCGTGTTCCGTCCCGGTAAGCCTTGGTTGCGGCAAGCAGATATTTGGCATCCTGGCCGGCAAGGCTTGGTATCGCTGCACTCTTGCTGACTCCGTGATAGCCATGGCATCCCCCGCAGGTGGCGCTTAGGGGCTCACCCGCAACCGCATCACCGAATGATGGCGCCTTGCGCTGTACCGGAGTCTGCAACGCGTAATACACCGCGATGTTTTCGACATCGGCCCTGCTGAGTCCTTTCAGCATGGGCGCCATCGTCGGCATGCTGCGCGCGCCGTCCATATAGGCCTGGATGGCATCAATAAGATAAAGCGGTTGCTGGCCCGCCAGGCTGGGCATACCAGGCATCTTGCTGTTGCCGTCTGCGCCATGACAGGAGGCACAGGCTGCAGCCGAGACCTTGCCCTTCTCTGCGTAAGACAGGGGTTCCTCCCCTGCGGAGCCCTCGATTGGCGGCAGGCTGGTATAGTAAGCCGCTACATTTCGCATATCGGCATCGCTCATATGCGCCGTCATATCCTTCAGCGCGGCATGCGTGCGTTTTCCTTCCTTATAGGCGTGCAATGAAGCAAGCAAGTACGCCTCCACCTGTGCAGCCAGATGCGGGATATCGTGGGCAACGCCTTTTCCATCCAGTCCGTGGCATCCTTTGCAATCGCTCTCTGCAATGGTTTTACCGGCAAGCATCTCCGGCCCTACCTGCTCGGCATGTGCGGTTTGGTTGTCAGCGTAGCCAACCAGCATGATTGAAAGTATCGCTGAAACAAGAATCTTCATTGGTAACCTCGATGATGTATTAGGCCCCTGGAATCTACTTTGCTCCAGGTAGAGTGGATAGCGCAAAAACGACGCGCAGCATGATTGCTGAACCGCGAATGATCAAGCCTCTGTTTGGCAGGCGCCAGGCAACACCTGCGAGTGTAAAACGACGTGTTAGACTCAATGAAACGCAGCGAATTCGCTGAGCTGAAACGATTGATCATTCCGTATCCTCCTTGTCTACCTGCATTCATTTACCCGAATAGCACATTTCCCCAGAAGCCCAGAAGAACCAGCATCAACAGCATCAGTCCTATCGTTATCAGGGACGCCCCCAAGATCTTGGACGAAAGCGTCATCGGCCGCGAAGGCGCATCCACCAGACACTTCTCCAACTCACCTGAATCTATCAAACGCTTGTACTCCAGCGTGTGCTCCCGCCTGTATTCCTCCAATGGCACGGCCCCGGTGAACATAACAATATCCTGCGGAAACTTGTCCGGCCTGAAGTGGCAATTAAAGAAATGCACGGTGAACAGGAACACGGCGGCCAGGAACGCCTCCTCTCCGTGTATGATGGTCGCCACATTGAACACCCAGCCGGGAAATACCGAGGCTGTTGCTGCCGGAAACCACATCATCACCCCGCTAACGCCGATAATGAACATGCCCCAGAATGGAGCCCAGTAGTCGAATTTTTCGTAGTAGGTCCAGCGGTCAAAGATTGGCCGCGGCCCCTTACTGAAAAACCACCTGAACATGGCGGCCGCATCCCTGAAATCCTGCCAGTTGGGCAACAGGGATTCGGGCCCGAACCACCTGAACGTTTTCCAGCTCCGTACTATCCGGACTGCGAAATAGATCAGATGCCCGAAGAATATAGCGATGAATGTAAGCGCGGCAATTCGGTGCAGAATGGCGGCCGCCTTTACCCCTCCAAGCAGCTCTATGACGACCGGCGCCCAGAAGCTGCCTGCGTAAAGCACAGCAGTGCCCGTCAATACAAGCGTCATCACGGCAAGCGCCAACATAAGGTGAGCAAGCCTCCAGATGCGGCCAAAGCGCCTGAAATATTTCCCTTCTGCTGGCGGCAGCTTATCCATTTGAACATGCGGTTTGTTTTTGCCCTGCTTGCGATCCTTGTGTTCGCGATGGAACCACAGCGCCGCATGCGTCCAGAAGAAGGCAAACACACCTGCAAGCAGCAAGATCATGAACTTGGAGGCGATCCACATGGCGGGATAGCGCTCGAGATCGTGCGTATTGCCGTGCGGCAGGAAGGTGACGAATCCCGCCGTCGCATCCTCGTGGCACTTCTGGCACGTTTGCAGGCGATTGGCCTCATGCACAGTTGAAGCTTCGTCGTTCACTCTCTGGATTCCGTGGTGGCCATGGCAATCAAAGCATTTTGCCGTATGCGCATAGCCCAGGGTGTTGACCTGGCCATGGTAGGTTCCCATATAGGTCTTCAGTTGCGAGACATGGCAGCTTCCGCAGTTCTTGGTAATCAGCAGCCTGACCGGATCGGCTTTTGGCGATTCGATGTCATGCGTGGTATGGCAATCGATGCATACGGCCGCATTCGCATTGGCATGCTGCGAAACCTCCTTGCCATGCACTGACAGTAAATAAGCGTCCCGCTGTTCGGTATGGCACTTTCCGCATACGTTCGGGATATTCAGCCGTGATGCCACGCCAATCCTGCTGTCGATCGGGTAAATGTAGTGGGCGTTGTGGCAGTCATAGCAGGTTGCATTTGTATGCGACTGATCTTCCATGCTGGGGCGGGCATGAATCGACCCCATGTAGCTGTCGATTTGCTGCACCACCTCGCCCAGCCTATGGAATTCCTGCGCCTTGCCTTCCTTCTGGGCGGTTTCCCACAGGTTCTGGTGGCACTGTACGCACCCCACCTTTCTTCCCACCTGTTTTCGGTGAGGAATCTGGATGATGTCCTTGTGGCACTCCAGGCATGACCGTTTGCCATGCACGCTTTTCCCGAACTTGTCCGGGGACACGTGCAGCTGGCGCACCCCCCTGTCACCCGCAGGAACAGCAAACCCTTCAAACCCATGGCAGCCCAGGCACATTGCATTGCCGGGCTCCTTACCCTCCTCGAAAGCGCCAGTGCTGCCGGGAGATGCCAGAACTCCCACCAATAAAATGGCACTCACAAATGCCAACACTGTAGCTTTCAGGGTACGCATAGCTTGATTACCTCGTTTAACAGACGGTCGCCCTGGCCGACGTTCAATACAGGACGATTCCTCAATCCCATTCAAAGATTCACTGCGATCTGCAATAACTTGATTGACTTATTCCTCTTTGGCCTTGCTTGCCGTTTCTCCAGTTGCAATCATTTTGCAGGAAGGGCACCTGCGACTCTGGATGCACCATCCCTAATCGGGTGTTTCCGGGCACTCGAGCCCTCTGGCAAACGTGAGCGAAAGTTACTTGGAAGCGAAGTAGGCAGCCAGATCCGCCACATCCTGCTCGCTCAACGGTTGCAGGATCATTTTTTTCATGGCGTTTTCCCGGGCGCCCGACTTGAAATCCTGCAATTGCTTGGCGATATACGCTTCCTTCAAACCTGCCAGCGGTGGATTTGGCTCTACACCTTCCCCGTTGGCGCCATGACACCCGACACACGTACCTGCCTTGGTTTCTCCAGCTGCAGGGTCGCCGCTCGCCAGCGCGCTGGCAGAGATCGACATCAACAGTAGCAAGCCTGCTGTGATAACTAGCGCTTTATTCATGATTGTGCTCTCCCTGGAAGACCGCCAAGCCTCGCCGTTCTATTTTAGCAGTGCTCCCGTCACGCAACAACACGCACAGCTACATTTTTTTGGAAGGTGCGCATCCCTGATTCTGCGACAGTTTGAACGAGTCCTGCATGAACCTGACAGGTGCATTTACATATTGCTGATGCGCTGCCCGAAAGCCTCGACCTGTTTCCAGCCCGTATATTCGATGACCGTTTTGGGATTGGTAGGACCCTTCGTCATCCACATGATGAGCCTTATCATCTGCCGGTCCCAAAAGCGATACATCTGATAGTCGATTTTACCTGCGAAGACGGCCAATTCCTTCGGTTGCCATGAAATCTGTTTGAGAAACTTCATTAAATAGGGATTCGTCTCCGGTTGACTCTTTTCAGGTTTGCGGGCTACAACATTGACCGAGAAAAAGGCGTTCGGTTTGGCATCCAGAATTCGTTCATAGTTTTTTACGAACGCGTAAACCTTCTTGCCATGCTTCCCATAACGGATGCTCGCACCCAGGACAATTTTGTCGAACTGCTTCATGTCCGCATCCGCCTCATCATCAATCGACAGCAGCATTCCCCGATGGCCCTGCTGTTCAATCACCGGCTTCAGTCGCTGGCAGATTTCCCGCGTATGCCCATCAGTGGTTGCATAGACAATCAAAATGTTAGCCATTGTTCAGTTTGGTTTATTCCTTCCAATCATTTTCAGCACATATCGGCCCGCATTGAGCGGCAAGTTGCCCGCGCATCATCGCGACCCCTGTGATCGCAAGCCCCTCGCGCAATGCCAGGCAGAGGGTTTACGCCTTGTCAGCTGCGACCGCCAACTGGCGGCTTATGATGTCGATTTGCTCTGGTAAACTGAATCCGCCACTGCTCCCTCAACGCAGAACTGGAATAAGTAAACTGGCCACTTTTTTCTTTTGTTGAGCGCTTTATCACTGGCATATTTTCTTCTGCGTGGCGAGGTATAAGTCCTCGACTTTTTTCCTTGCCCAAGGGGTCTTTCGCAGGAATTTTAGGCTGGACTTCACTGACGGGTCACTGTTGAAACACCGGATGTCGATGCGTTTGCCCAGCTTGTTCCAACCATAATGCTCAACCAGGTTATTCACGATCTGCTCCAGGGCAATGCCGTGTAGTGGGTTATTGGCTTGTTGCTCACGCATAAATTGGGCTTTGTCCTTCATTGGGGGAAATTACATTTATGCATAACGATTGCGTAACAGACGCGCCGATAGGAGTGTCCTGTTGATGCATTTGTTAGCTGGTATCTATTGCATGCTCAAAACCAGTTCTCCGCCATATGGCCATATTGCAGAATACACCCAATGCTGTCGTCTTCCATAGTCGTGCTATGCGCTATCTGCTCTTTCTCTCCCTATTGTTCGTGACCCCGGTATGGGCCGATGAGCCTGCCGGCACGCGTGTATCCCTCTCCGCCGAGGCCGAAGCGATGGCTCCGAACGACGAAGTGGTAGTGAATTTCCATATCGTTGCCGAGGGGCCGCTGGCCAAACCGCTGCGGCAGGAGGTCAACCGCATCAGCCAGGCGGGGAAAACGCAAAAAGGGGCCGCAAAATGCGGCCCCTTTTTGCATAGATATTCCGGATAGCTTTTTAGGAAGCGTCCTTCTTCTCGGCTTCCGGCTCAGTTGAGGTTTCCTCGGCGGGGGCCTCGCTTTCAGCAGCAGCCTCGGCCTTGGCTTCTACAGGCTCGGCAACCTCTTCCGCTACTGGCGCTTCCGCCTTTTCAGCAGCCTCTACTGCCTTTTCTTCTGCTTTAGCCTCAGCCTTGGCTTCCGGCTTCTTGGCGGGCTTTGCGGCCTTGGGCTTGGCTTTCTTCGCCTTGGTCTTCACTTCGCCTGCTTCGACCAGCTCAATCAGGGCCATGGGTGCGGCGTCGCCGACCCTGAAGCCGCCCTTGATGATGCGAGTGTAGCCACCCGTACGGGTGGCATAGCCTGGCGCAACTTCGGCGAACAGCTGATCCACGACATTGCGATGTTTGAGCTTCGCCAATGCCTGGCGGCGGGCATGCAAATCGCCGCGCTTGCCAAGGGTGATCAACTTTTCTACGTACGGCTGAACGGCGCGGGCCTTGGCCTGCGTGGTGTTGATACGCCCGTGGGTGAACAGCGCCGAGGCCAGATTGGCCAGCAATGCCCGACGGTGGCTGGTAACCAACCCCAAAGAACCATGATGTTTACGGTGACGCATTTCCCAATCCCTCGCTTAACTGCCCATCTCTTCGGTTTGCTTGCCGGCATCCTCGGGCTCCCATTCGCCCACCTGCATGCCCAGCGTCAGGCCCATGCCGTTCAGAACTTCCCTGATCTCGGTCAATGATTTGCGGCCAAAGTTCGGCGTGCGCAACATTTCCTGCTCGCTACGCTGCACCAGATCTCCGACATAGAAGATATTGTCGCTCTTCAGGCAGTTCATCGAACGCACCGACAGATCGAGATGCTCGATCGGACGGCCTAGCAGGGATCCGAGATCCTTGTCTTCCACAGGCTGGGCCGGTCCTTCGTCCAGCGCCTTGAAATCAGCGAACACGGCCAACTGATCCTGAATGATGCTGGCAGCATGGCCGATGGCCTCTTCCGGCGTCATGGAGCCGTTGGTCTCGATCTCCATGATCAACTTGTCGTAATTGGTGCGCTGGCCAACACGGGCGTTCTCAACCCGCACCGCCACCTTGCGCACCGGCGAATAGGATGCATCAACCAGCAATGTGCCGACCGGCTTGTCCTCGCTATCCTGCTCGCTGGCTGGCACATAACCATGGCCCAGCTTCACCGTGGCCTCCAGCTTCAGATGGCCATCTTCGTTCAGATGGGCGATCACCAGATCGGGATTGAGCACGCGCACGTTCTGGCCAGCCATTTTGCCAGCCGTTACCACCGCCGGACCCTTGACGTCCAGCTTCAGGGTGGTCTGCTCACCGGACTCGATGCACAGATCGGTATCCTTGAGCGACAGAATGATGTCCATGACATCTTCGCGCACGCCCTTGATCGTATCGAATTCGTGCAACACGTCCTCAAAGCGAACGGCTGTCACCGCCCCTCCCGGCAGCGAGGACAGGAGTACACGGCGCAGGCTATTGCCCAGCGTGGTGCCATAACCCCGTTCCAGCGGCTCAAACACCACCTTGGCGGCCCGGCCAGGAATGGTCTCCTCCACGGTCACATTGCGCGGCTTGATTAAATCCATCAATAGCTCCTGTCAGCGACTACTTCGAATACAGCTCGACGATCAACTGTTCACGAATTTCCGGATCCAGTTGTTCGCGGCTCGGCAGGTTGCGGTACACACCCTGCATGGTGGTCAGATCAACATCCAGCCACTCGGATACGCCTCTTTGCGAAGCCGCCTCGCCGGCTGCCTTGACGCGCAGGTGTTCCTTGGCCTTGGCGCTCATCTCCAGCTTGGAGCCCACCCGCACGCGGTAGGACGGAATGGTGACCGGACGGCCATCCACCAGCACATGCTGATGGCGGACAAGCTGCCTGGCTTCCGAGCGCGACGAGCCCAGGCCCATGCGGTAGACCATATTATCCAGCCTCGATTCAAGTTGCTGCAACAGGTTCAGGCCCGTGACGCCCGGCATGCGGTCGGCAATCTGGAAATAACGCCTGAACTGCTTTTCCTGCAAACAGTAAATACGCTTCACCTTCTGCTTTTCACGCAGCTGCACGCCGTAGTCGGACAGACGGCGCGAACGACGCTGGCCATGCAGGCCCGGCGGATACGGACGCCTCTCAATGGGGCATTTGTCGGAAAAGCACTTGGAGCCTTTCAGGTATAACCGGATTCCTTCGCGGCGGCATAAACGGCACTTTGCGTCTAGATATCTTGCCATGATTAAGCCCCTAAACCCTGCGCCGCTTGGGTGGACGGCAACCATTGTGTGGAATCGGCGTGACATCCTTAATGGAAATCACGTTCAGTCCAGCGGCGGCCAATGCGCGCAGCGCCGATTCACGGCCCGAACCAGGACCCCTGACCAGGACGCTGACGCTCTTCACGCCATGCTCCATGGCCTTGCGCGCCGCTGCCTCCACCGCCACCTGGGCGGCAAAAGGCGTGCTCTTGCGCGAACCACGGAAACCGGCGGCTCCGCTCGTCGCCCACGACAGGGCGTTGCCGCTCTCATCAGTAAAGGTGATGATGGTGTTATTGAAGCTCGCCTTGATATGCGCTACCGCATGGGCGATATTTTTCTTGGCCCGCTTTTTACCAGCGGTCTTGGGTGCTGCCATTATCTACCCCGGTTACCTTATTTCTTCTTGCCAGCGACGGTGCGCCGCGGGCCTTTACGGGTGCGTGCATTGGTTTTCGAACGCTGCCCACGCACAGGCAGCCCCTTGCGATGCCTCAGGCCCCGGTAACAACCGAGGTCGGTCAAGCGCTTGATATTCATCGACACTTCACGGCGCAGGTCACCCTCGACCTTGCTGTCCTCGCCAATCGCCGTGCGAATCTTGGCCACTTCATCATTGGTCAGATCCTTCACCCGCACATCCGGCGAGACACCAGCCTTGGACAGGATGTTCGCGGACGACGTCGAGCCGATTCCAAATATGTAAGTTAATGCTACAACCACGCGTTTCTGCGTAGGAATATTTACTCCGGCTATGCGAGCCACTTCTGCCTCCTAACACTCGCCCTGCAAAGGGCGCGCGAGCTTAACGATATGCCGCCAAAGACGCAACCAATGAAACCATTCATGACCATCAACCCTGCCGCTGCTTGTGGCGCGGATTGACGCAAATAATACGCACCACGCCCTTGCGTCTGATGACACGGCAACTGCGGCACATTTTTTTCACCGATGCTCGAACCTTCATACTCTCCTACCTCTCGCGGTAACTGATACGGCCGCGACTTAAATCATATGGCGAGATCTCCACGGTCACGCGATCGCCGGGAAGGATGCGAATGTAATACTTACGCATCTTGCCCGAAATGGTGGCCAGCACCTCGTGGTCATTTTCAAGCTTCACCTTAAACATGGCATTGGGAAGTTTTTCAACCACTTCCCCCGACATCTCGATAATATCTTCTTTTGCCATACCCTAGTTCAGCACCGCCTTCTGGAGGTTTTGGTAAACCTCGTCAATTCCACCACCGCCATCGATCTCGCGAAAACCGGGGTGATCCGCGTAATAAGTCCGCAGCGGTTCCGTCTGCTTCCGGTACACTTCCAGGCGCGAGACAATGACATTCTCATAGTCGTCGCCCCTCTGATATAATTCGCCGCCACAGCGGTCGCAACGGCCTTCGTCGCGGGGGGGCGAATAATGCCGATGAAAACCAAAACCGCAAGCCCTGCAAAGCAATCGCCCGCTTAGGCGCTCCACCAGTTTCGCATCTTCAGCCTGCATGAATATCACGCTATCCAGCCCCACGCCGCCGCGGCGTGCCAGTATCTCGTCCAGCGCCTTGGCCTGGGCCACATTGCGCGGGAAGCCATCGAGCAAAAAACCTTGCTCGGCATCTTCCCGGCCGATGCGCTCCTCGATCAAACCGTCGACCACTTCATCGGGCACCAACTGGCCGGCTTCTATACACTCCCGGACTTCTTTGCCCAACTCCGATCCGCTGCCCACGGCCGCGCGCAACATATCGCCCGTGGCTGCGTGAATCACACCTAGCTCGGACGCCAAGCGCTTGCCTTGCGTGCCCTTACCCACGCCCGGCGGGCCAAACATCACCATATGCATCAACGGTTGGTTTTCAGTTTGGCCTGCTTCATCAGCCCCTCATACTGCCTGGAAAGAAGGTGAGCCTGGATCTGAGACACCGTATCCATGGTCACCACCACGATAATCAGCAGGCTCGTTCCACCGAAATAGAAAGGCACACCCAGCTGCGAAATCAGATACTCGGGCAGCAGGCAAACCGCCGCCACGTACAGCGCGCCCACCACGGTCAAGCGCGTCAGCACCCCGTCGACGTAATCCGCCGTACGCTGGCCTGGGCGGATGCCCGGAATAAAGCCGCCATTCTTTTTCAGGTTGTCGGCCGTCTCCTTCGGGTTGAACACAATCGCAGTATAGAAAAAACAGAAAAAGACGATCAGCGCGACCAGGATCAGCATATACAGCCACTTGCCAGGCGCGAGCACGGCCGTCAGGTCGCCAAGCCAGGAAAAGCCCTCGACCCCGACCGTAAACTGGGCAAAAGTGGCCGGCAGCAAAATCAGGCTGGAAGCGAAAATAGGTGGGATTACGCCGGCGGTGTTCACCTTCAGCGGCAGAAAGGACGACTGCCCGCCATAAATGCGGTTGCCCACCTGACGCTTGGCGTACTGAATGGGGATGCGCCGCTGGGCGCGCTCAACATACACGACGAAGCCGGTGACGAGGATGGCCATGGCAAACAGGCCGAGCACGGTAAAGGCAGTGAATTCGCCCGTGCGCGCCAGCTCCAAGGTGCCGCCAATGGCGGCGGGAAGGCCCGCCACGATGCCGGCGAAGATGATCATGGATATGCCGTTGCCAATGCCGCGTTCGGTCACCTGCTCGCCGATCCACATCAGGAATACGGTGCCGGCTACCAGCGTCAGCACGGTCATCAGGCGGAAGCCGATGCCTGTCTCGATCACCACCTGCATGCCGCCGACGGAGAACGACTCCAGCCCAATGGCAATGCCCAGCCCCTGGAAGGTGGCCAATAACACGGTGCCATAGCGTGTGTATTGGGTGATCTTGCGCCGCCCGGATTCACCCTCTTTCTTGAGCTGCTCCAACTTGGGCGATACCACCGTCATCAGCTGCAAAATAATGGAAGCAGAGATATAGGGCATGATACCCAGGGCGAAGACGGTCAGGCGGGAAAAGGCCCCGCCGGAAAACATATCAAACAGACCAAGAAGGCTGCCCTGGGCCTGACTGAAGAATTGCGCCAACGCGCCCGCATCAATCCCGGGCACGGGAATATGCGCGCCCAGGCGGTACACGATGAGCATGGCGAGGGTGAACAGAATCCTGTTTTTTAGCTCGGGAATCTTGCCGACGTCGGCAAGACCGCTTAACTGATTGGCGCGCTCAAACATACGAGCTGCTAGTTGCCGCTAAGCGTCAGGCTGCCTTTGGCCGCCTCAATCTTCGCCTTGGCTGAGCTGGATGCGGCGCTCACCGCCACCTCGAGCTTCTTGCTCAAATCGCCGGAACCGAGCAATTTAACCGGATCCACGGCGTTGCGGATCAGACCGGACTCAAACAGGCTGGCGGCGTCTACCTTGGCGCCATTGGCGAACGACTCAAGCGCCGCCACGTTGACAACCTGATAGACCTTTTTCGCCAACGGCGTAAAGCCGCGCTTGGGCACGCGCCGGATCAGCGGCATCTGTCCGCCCTCGAAACCGCGCGCCACCTTGCCGCCGCTCCTGGACTTCTGGCCCTTGTGGCCTCGGCCGCCGGTCTTGCCTTGGCCGGAACCGATGCCGCATCCGAGGCGTTTGCGCCCCTTGCGGCTACCAGGCGTGGGCTCCAATTCATTGAGTTTCATGACTACTCCTCAGCCTCAAGACGAACCAGATGCGGAATCTTGTTGACCATGCCCCTGATTGCGGCCGTATCCTCACGCTCAACCACCTGATTCAAGCGGCGAAAGCCCAGGCCCGTCAATGTGGCCTTCTGATCTTGCGGGCAGCCGATACCGCTTTTGAACTGCCGGATGCGAATCTTCTTCGTTGCCATAATCTGCCGCTCCCTAGCCTTCTGCCTTGCCGCGGCGGGCCTTGACCTGCTCTGGCGACTCCAGTTGCGCCAGGCCCTCAAAGGCGGCGCGCACAAGATTAAGCGGATTTCGCGAACCCAGCGCCTTGGTCAACACATCTCGAATACCCGCCGCATCCATTACCGCGCGGATGGTACTGCCGGCGATCACGCCGGTGCCCTCGGAAGCGGGCTTGAGCAGGACGCGGGCGGCATCGTGGCGGCCGATGACGGGATAATGCGTGGTCGCGCCCTTGCGCGGCACGTAGATCAAAGCCTTGCGGCCCTTTTCGGTCGCCTTGCGGATCGCCTCCGGCACTTCCTTGGCCTTGGCATGGCCAAAACCGACATGGCCATTGCCGTCGCCAACCACCACCAGGGCGGTAAAGCCAAAACGGCGGCCGCCCGCGACCACCTTGGCCACACGGTTGATGTTAACCAGCTTCTCGGTCAGATCCAGCTCATCAGGGTTGATCATCTACTTGCTCCTAAAATTTCAGGCCGGCGGCGCGGGCGCCCTCGGCCAATGAGCGCACGCGTCCATGGTAGGGATAGCTGCCGCGGTCAAAACTCACCTCGGTGATACCTGCGGCCAGAGCACGCTCGCCAAGAATCTTGCCGACCACTTCGGCCAGCTCCTTGTTGCCACCGGCAACGGGCTTCTTCGCTTTCTTGCCCTTGCCCGCTGCCTGCTCCTTAAACGCGGCATCGAGGCTCGAAGCGGCAATCAGCGTCTTGGCGGCGGCGTCATCAACGACCTGGGCGTAGATATGACGGGCCGAACGGAACACGCTGAGGCGCAGGTGGCCAGCGGCCTTGACCCTTGCCCTTACGCGGCGGGCGCGGCGCACCTTGGCGCTGTATTCGTAGCGTTTGGCAGACATGCTTGCTCCTGTTAGGCCTTTTTGCCTTCCTTCATGATCACGCGCTCATCCAGATAGCGCACGCCCTTGCCCTTATAAGGCTCCGGCGGGCGAATGGCGCGTATTTCAGCTGCCACCTGGCCGACGCGCTGCTTATCCGCGCTCTTGAGGATAATGCGGCTCTGCTCCACCTTGGCCTCCACGCCCTCAGGAACGGCGTACTTCACCGGATGGGAAAAACCCAGGGAAAGATCGATCGCATTGCCCTGCACCTGGGCGCGATAACCCACGCCGCGCAGCTCCAGCACCACCTCGAAACCGGCGGACACGCCGGTGATGTTGTTGGCCAGCAGGGCGCGAACCATGCCATAATTGCCCCTCATTTCCTGGTTGTTGACATCCTCACAGCTCACGGTCAGGCAATCGCCCTCCTGGCTTACGCTGATGCCGGCGAACAATGGCGAGACCAAGGTCGCCTTGGGCCCCTTGGTGGTCACCTGATCCTGGCCGATGGTGATCTCCACGCCAGCGGGAACGGTGATTGGCTTCACTCCGATTCGTGACATCGAAAACCCCCTAAAACACCCGGCACAATACTTCACCGCCAACCTTGGCGGCGCGCGCCTTGGCGTCGGTCATCACGCCCCGGGAGGTGCTGATGATGTTAATGCCATAGCCATTTCTCTCACGCGGTAGCTTGTCGGCGCCGGCATAAACACGCCTGCCAGGCTTGGAAACGCGCTGGATTTCATGAATGGCCGCCTTGCCCTCATCGTCATAGCGCAGGGTCACGCGCAGATAGCGGTGGCCTTTGTTATTAAAGCTCCGTGTCGAAACGATGTAGCCCTCCTCTTTGAGGATATGGGCAATCGACACCAGTAAATTGCTGGCCGGCATTTCCAGCTTTTCCAGCCCTGCCTGCTGCGCATTGCGAATGCGCGTCAACATGTCGGCGATAGGATCGGTCATCATAGCGAAACCCCCTACCAGCTCGACTTCATCATGCCCGGAATCTCTCCGGACAGGGCACGCTTTCGCAAACAAATACGGCATATGCCAAACTTGCGGTAGACCGAATGTGGCCGCCCGCAAAGGCCGCAGCGCGTGTAGGCGCGCACCTTGAACTTGGGCTTGCGGGCTGCTTTGGCGATCAAAGCTTTTGTAGCCATAAAATTAAACTCCTGTTACTGGCGGAACGGCATGCTGAAGTGTTTCAGCAACGCTCTCGCTTCATCATCGGTGCCGGCGGTCGTGCAAATGGTGATGTCCATGCCCCGGATACGATCCACCTTGTCGTAATCAATCTCGGGGAAAATGATCTGTTCCTTGATCCCCAGGGTGTAGTTGCCGCGGCCATCGAACGATTTGGGGCTGACGCCGCGGAAGTCCCGGATGCGCGGCAGCGCCACGTTGACCAGGCGGTCAAAAAATTCCCACATCTGCTCGGCACGCAAGGTCACGCGGCAACCCACCGGTTGACCCTCGCGCAACTTAAAGTTGGCGACGGACTTACGCGCCTTGGTGGTCACCGGCTTCTGCCCGGTAATCGACGTCATATCGGTGATCGCGCCATCCATCAGCTTGGGGTTCTGGCATGCCTCGCCGTTGCCCATATTGACCACGATCTTGCTGAGGGTCGGCACCTGCATGACGTTGCCATAGGAAAATTCCTTACGCAACGCAGGCATCACCTCTTTCTTATATTTCTCGTGCAACCGTGCCATATCCGCTCAACCTCTATCGATCTACGACTTCGCTGCATTTGCGGCAAAAGCGCACCTTGCGGCCGTCTTCGAGCTTCTTGAAGCCGAGACGCACGCCGGTTTTGCACTTCGGGCAATAAAACTGCACATTGGACAGCGCCAGCGGCGCCTCCCGTTCCAGAATTCCGCCCTTGCCAGCCTGCGAAGGCTTGGTGTGCCGCTTGATGGTGTTCACCTTGCTTACCAGCACGCGACCATTGTCGGTCAGCACGCGAATTACTTTTCCGCGCGCGCCTTTGTCCTTGCCCGCGATGACCTGCACCTCGTCGTCACGGCGAATCTTGCTTGCTACCTGCGTCATCTCATCATCCTCACAGCACTTCAGGCGCCAGGGAGATAATCTTCATGTAGCCCTTGCCACGCAGCTCCCTGGTGACCGGCCCGAAGATACGCGTGCCGATGGGCTCGCCCTGGTTGTTCAATAAAACCGCGGCATTGTCATCGAAACGTATGGACGAACCATCCGCCCGGCGAAATTCCTTGGCGGTGCGCACGACAACGGCCTTGGCCACATCGCCCTTTTTCACCTTGCCGCGCGGCATGGCCTGCTTAATGGCCACGACAATCACGTCGCCAACACTGGCATAGCGGCGCTTACTGCCGCCAAGCACCTTGATGCAGGCAATCTTCTTGGCGCCGGAGTTGTCGGCGACTTCGAGAACGGTCTCGGTCTGAATCATCGCTTCGCCTTCCTACAATTGCTTGGCGCGGACGGTGATCGCTTCGAGCATCCACGCCTTGCGCCGCGACAACGGCCGGCATTCGATAATGCGAACCCTGTCGCCAATGTTGCAACTATTGTCGGCGTCATGGGCCATGTATTTCTTATGGCTACGCACCGTCTTGCGGTATTGCGGGTGCAGGAACTTGCGCTCCACCTGCACCACGATGGAGGAGTCGGCCTTGTTGCTGACGACCACGCCTTCCAATACGCGTTTGTTTTTCTTTTGTTCCGTCATACGCCTGCTCCCTGGCGGCTGCGCTCTGCCTGGATCGTCTTGATGCGCGCAATCTCACGCCTCACTTGAGCCACACGCGAAGTGCTGGCCAGCTGCATCGCGGCCCGCTGGAAACGAAGTTTCATACCCTCAGCCGCCAGCTCATCGAGCAGCTCAACCAATTCCGCATCTTTTTTCTTGCGCAGATCAGACGCATTCATCGGCCAACCCCCCGGCGGACAACTTTGGTGCGAATGGGTAACTTGGCGGACGCCAAACGCAGCGCTTCACGCGCCAGCTCTTCTTCCACGCCATCCATTTCATACAATACGCGGCCGGCCTTGACGGCGGCCACCCAATATTCGGGCGCGCCCTTGCCCGAACCCATGCGCACCTCGGCGGGCTTGCTGGACACCGGCAGGTCCGGAAAAATGCGAATCCACACACGGCCCTGCCTGCGCACATGGCGCGTAATCGCAATTCGGGCCGCCTCAATCTGGCGGGCCGAAATGCGACCGGGCTGCATGGCCTTGAGGCCAAACTCGCCAAAACTGACACTTGCGCCACGCGTGATCTTGCCACGGAGACGTCGCAGTTCCTTGTGGTGCTTGCGCCAGCGGATCTTTTTCGGTTGCAGCATCTTCTCTACCCTCTCAAGCTAGGCGGCGGCTGCGGTGTCGCCGAGTTTTTCACCCTTGAACACCCAGACCTTGATGCCGATGATGCCATAGGTGGTGCGCGCCTCGGCAAAGCCATAATCCACGTCCGCACGCAGCGTATGCAAAGGGACGCGGCCCTCGCGGTACCATTCGGTGCGGGCGATTTCATTGCCGCCCAGACGTCCGCCACAGGACACACGCACGCCCTTCGCGCCCATGCGTAGCGCGCCCTCGACGGCGCGTTTCATCGCCCGCCTGAATGCCACGCGGCGCTCGAGCTGAAAGGCGATATTCTCAGCCACCAGCTGCGCCTCGGCCTCCGGCCGGCGCACCTCAACGATATTGACCTGCACTTCACAACCACATCGCTTCTGCAATTCGCGTCGCAAGGCCTCAATGTCCGCGCCTTTCTTGCCGATCACCACGCCGGGACGAGAAGAATGCACCGTTACCGCGATCTTGGAGGCGGGTCGCTCAATAACAACACGCGACACGCCGGCCTGTTTCAAACGACTCTTGATGTATTCACGTAGCTTGATATCTACCTGCAATTGCTCGCCAAAATTCTTATCCGCATACCACTGGGACTCCCAGTCGCGCATTATGCCAACACGGAATCCAATGGGATTAACTTTTTGCCCCACCAACGCCTCCTTTAACTGCGCTCGCGCACGGTCACGGTTAAATGACTGCTACGCTTAATCCGGCGCCGGGTGCGCCCGCGCCCCGTCGGCCTGAAACGGCGCATCTTCATGCCCGCGTCAATGCGGGCGCTGGCCACCAGAAGCTCATCCACGTCCAGGCCGTGGTTTTGCTCGGCATTGGCAATGGCGGAGTGCAGCACCTTTTCCAACAGGCGCGCCGCCTTTTTGGGCGATAGTGCCAACACCGCAAGCGCCTTGTCCACTGGCAGGCCCCGCACCTGATCAGCCACCAACCTCGCCTTCTGCGGGCTGATGCGGCTATCTTTCGCTACAGCTCTGACTTCAACCGACATGGTTTACCTCTTGGCCTTTCTGTCTGCGCCATGGCCGTAATAGGTACGGGTGGCGGAGAACTCGCCCAGCTTATGGCCCACCATGTTTTCGCTGACAAACACCGGGATGAACTTGTTGCCATTATGCACGGCGAAATTCAGGCCAACGAAATCCGGAGAAATCGTCGAGCGCCGCGACCAGGTCTTGATCACTGCGTTTTTGCCGCTTTCCTTGGCGGCGAACACCTTCTTGAGCAGCGATTCGTCAATGAAAGGACCCTTTTTTAATGAACGTGCCATGCTCTACCTCTGGTTACGCCGGCGAATAATATCGCGGCTGGATGCCTTTTTGCGATCGCGGGTCTTGTGCCCCTTGGTGGGCTGCCCCCATGGTGATACCGGATGACGGCCGCCCGAGGTACGCCCCTCACCGCCGCCATGCGGGTGATCAACAGGATTCATGGCCACGCCGCGCACATTAGGACGGATGCCCAGCCAGCGTGAACGGCCAGCCTTGCCGATTTTACGGTTAGAATGATCACCATTACCCATCACACCAATTGAAGCCATGCAGCGGATATCCACCTTGCGGAATTCGCCAGATGGCAGCTTCAGCACCGCGCGGCTGCCTTCCTTGCCCATCAGCTGCAGACCCACGCCAGCGCTGCGGCCAATCTGCCCGCCCTTGCCGGGCTTCATCTCGACGTTATGCAGCACGGTGCCAACGGGAATATTCACCAACGGCAGGGCATTGCCCACGCGTATCTCGGCATCAGCGCCGGACTGCACCGTATCACCCGGGCGAAGGCCTTGCGGCGCCAGAATATAACGCTTGTCGCCATCGGCGTACTGCACCAGAGCGATATGGGCGCTTCGATTGGGGTCATATTCGATACGCGCCACGCTGCCGGGAACGCCGGCATTGCCGCGCTTGAAATCCACCATGCGGTACAATTGCTTGTGACCGCCTCCATGCAGGAACGCCGTCTCGCGGCCGGTGTTGCACCTGCCGCCTGACTTGGTCTTGCCCTTGGTCAAAGCCTTTTCAGGCCGACCCTTGTGCAAGCCTTCGGCCACCACGGACACGCGCCCGCGGCTGCCGGGTGTGTTGGGCTTATGAACTTTTAGAGCCATCTTTATGCCTCATCCATCGCTTCAAGACTTTGGCCTTCAGCCAAACGCACGATTGCCTTGCGGTAACCCGGCCTACGGCCCGTGTGTGCGCCGCGGCGCTTGGCCTTGCCCGGCAGGTTAACTACCTGCACCTTTTCCACCTGCACATCAAACACGTTCTCAATGGCGTCCTTAACCTGCGCCTTGGTGGCTTCGCGGGCCACGCGGAAGGTGTACTGATTCTGGTTGCCCGTGGCATTGTGACTTTTCTCGGTCACATGCGGGCTGACCAGGGTCTGAAAATGCCTGAATTGCGCTTTTTCACTCATGATAGTCGTTTATCCAGTTCGTCTATGGCCAATGCGGTGACGACAATCTTGTCGTAGCTCAGCATATCCTGAAGATTGACTTGGCCGTCGCGCACGACCTTGGTGTGCGGCAGGTTGCGCGCCGACAGCTCCACCTCGCGGCTCTCCGCATCCAGCACCAGCAAGCCCTTGCCCACTTCCAGCGCCGACAAAATCGCCGCGAAGGCCTGGGTTTTGATGTCCGGCAGATCGAATTTATCGACCACCACCAGCGTGCCGGCGCGCACATGTTCGGACAGCGCCAGACACAAAGCCCGGCGGCGTTCGCGGCGATTCAGGCTCTTATCATAAGCACGTGGCTGCGGACCATGCGCGACCGCACCGGACCGCCAAATAATCGAGCGCGTCGAACTCGCTCGTGCACGCCCCGTGCCCTTCTGCTTCCAGGGCTTCTTGCCACCGCCGGAAATCGTGCTGCGCGTCTTGGTGGCATGCGTGCCGGCGCGTTGGCCAGCCTGAAGCGCCACCAGTACACGGTGAATGAAGCCGGGGTCCGACTCCAGGCCAAACACGGCCGCGCTTAACTCACGCTTGCCGACCGCCTTGTTATTCTGATCCACGATGTTGATTTCAGGCACGGCTAGCTCCCCTTCACGGCCTGGCGGATTTCCACCAGTCCATTCTTGGGTCCGGGAACAGCGCCCCGTACAAGCAAGCGGTTGTCTTCGGCATCGACACGCACCACAACCAGATTCTGCGTCGTCACCCGCTCATTACCATAATGGCCGGCCATTTTCTTGCCCTTGAACACGCGGCCCGGCCATTGACACTGGCCCGTGGAACCGGCTGAGCGGTGCACCTTTTCGGCACCATGGCTGGCCTTGCCGCCGGCAAAATTCCAGCGCTTCATCACACCCGCGAAGCCACGGCCCTTGGACGTGCCCGTCACATCAACCTTCTGGCCGACCTCAAACATTTCGGCCTTCAGCTCCTGACCGACATCCAGACCCTCGCCCGCGGCCAGCCGGAACTCGATCAAACCACCCATGACATCCTGGCCCTGCTTGGCATAGTGGCCTTGCATGGCGCGAGAATCCTTCCGCTTGGGCGCACCGTATCCGACCTGCACGGCGTCATAGCCATCGCGATCCTGCGTACGCTGGCTAACAACGCGGCATGGCGCGATGTCAAGCACGGTCACGGGCACGACCTCGCCTGATTCGGCGAATATCTGCGTCATGCCAGATTTCTTGGCGATCAATCCTACGGCCACGGCCTACTCCCTAGAGTTTGATCTCGACGTCCACACCGGACGGCAAATCAAGTTTCATCAATGCATCCACGGTCTGCGGAGTCGGACTTTCAATATCCAGCAAGCGCTTGTGGGTGCGCATTTCAAACTGCTCGCGCGAATCCTTGTCCACATGCGGCGAACGAATTACGCAGAATTTTTTAATCCGGGTCGGCAACGGGATTGGGCCACACACCTTGGCGCCCGTACGCTTGGCGGTGCTCACGATATCCTGCGCGCTACGATCCAGTATCCTGTGATCGAACGCCTTAAGCCGAATGCGTATGGTGGTTTGGGTTGCCATCGAGCTTTCCCGCCTTATTCCTGAATCTCGGTAACGACGCCGGCGCCGACGGTGCGACCGCCTTCACGGATGGCGAAGCGCAGCTCCTTGTCCATGGCGATCGGCGTGATCAGCTCAACATCCATGCTTACATTGTCGCCTG